>Ga0207966_1000078_pt1 | contig 49854 bp, 46 predicted proteins | sample Knorr_S23_td_NAD_FD_185611 | JGI IMG/M metagenome (GOLD analysis project Ga0207966, IMG submission 185611) | Marine microbial communities from Southern Atlantic Ocean transect - Knorr_S23_td_NADW_ad_2500m_LV_B (SPAdes) (version 2) | ecosystem: Environmental > Aquatic > Marine > Oceanic | place...
TCGGCAGGTGCCGAATTACCTATTGATGTCAGGATCTTACAGCTAAAGTATTAGACAGATTGGTGGCCGGGGGATCTATCCTGGGTCGCTGGAGCAGAGGTTAGTTCAGCATTGTCTCTCGGGCTTTGACTTTCCGATCAGTTTCCATCATGAATCCCGAATCTTTCCGGCACAGTGCTTCCGTTCTGCGCATGATCTCGTCGTTCGATTCATCCAGATCAAAGTCGTCCCCGTAGGGTTGTGGTACATACCAGGGGGTGTGTACATAAAGTTCGAGGTAGTTGCCTTCAGGGTCGGAGAAGTAGATGGACCATGCGTTGCCGTGGCAGGCGTAGCGGTTGATGTCCACGCCAGCGGTTACCAATCGATCTCTCATTTCACGAAGTTCATCAAGGCTTTCAAGTAGGAATGAAAGTTGCTGAGCAGCACTGTAGTCGGCATCATCCGGTCTGCCGCCGATGAGTACTATCTCATGATGTTCTTCTGGGTTCGTGGACAAAAACAACATCGGGCAGGAATTGATAGGATGCGGTCCGTGGTCGGTGACGGTGAAGCCCATGACCTGCGTGTAAAAGTCTTTCATTACATCAGCATCCCGGATACTGAGTCCGATGTGTCCGATTCGTGGTCTGGGTTGTGTAGACATGGTGATTTACCTGTTGAAATTGAGGGTGATCATAGTAGTACTGCTGATCACTAGGCATTAAGTTGCGTTAGGTTGCAGGTGGTCCAGGTCTGAATTTATGGCTACAGATATTCCCACACCTCTTGTGCTCTGACAACCACAGAGCGTCAGTTGGAAGGGCTCGGCAAAGTAAGTGTACCCAGGTAGGTACTTTGTACAAGGTCTGTGGTGATTTCAAAGTCGCCGTGCTCGCTGCTGTGAAACTGCAGTGTGTAACTGCCGCTGTTGCTGTTCAGACCGCTGAATTTAAAATCGCCGTATTCATTAGATTCACCACTCTGCAGTGTCGTACCGTCCCGAGTGAGTTCAATTTCTACGCCGACCGCAGCGTCCCTCACACCATCGTTGCTGATAACAAGTGTGCCGCCGATAAAACATTTGGTGAAGTTGTCTAGAATTTTTGTAGTAGACCCTGGGATTTGCTTTGAACTCGGGGTTGAGAACCTACAGTTCTACATCCTCAACAATCTGTCTCCTCTCGGTTTACACTTTTTTAAGTTAATTGGACAGCAGCGATAGTAGTGTTTAGGCATAAAAAATGTCTGTAAACACTACCATTGGCTGCGTATGGTTTGCTGAAACTAAACAGTTGTCAAGGTTCGCGTGCAGGTTGCGCTTTGATATATGTCCCACACCGAGGATAAAGGCATAATATTGTGGAGGAGAAAGCGTAGATGAAAAATCGAATTCCCCCCGTGTGGGTTGAAGGAGTTGCGAGCCGACAAGCCCATTGCGACCTGCCGGAAGGGACCTATGAGCGGGAGATCGGGCGCGAAGGGTTCTTCGGCCCGGCCAGCCAGATCCACCATGCCCATCCGCCAACAGGGTGGACTTCATTCGACGGGCCTAGTCAACCCCGAGCGTATGACCTGACACAGTTGAATGCCCCGCTGGATAACCCCTGGCAGGCGCCGCTGGTGCTGTCCAATGGTGCTGCACAGATTCGCATGTGGATGACCAGGGGCAACATGAACTCTCTGGCGAGCAATGCTGATGGTGATCAGGTGTTGTTTGTGCACGAGGGCTCAGGACATCTGTACTGTGACTATGGTCACCTGGAATTTACTCACGGAGACTTCCTGCTGATTCCACGTTCCACGATGTGGCGTCTGGAGTGTGATGAGTTGGCGGTGATACTCATGATCGAAGCCACTGGCGGGGCGTTCGGTCTACCGAACAAAGGGCCCGTAGGTCAACACGCGATATTTGATCCTGCGATTCTGGATCACCCCCGGATCGATGAGGCATTCCAGGCGCAATACGGTGAACATGAAACTGCGGTCAGCATCAAGCGGCAGAACACCATGACGACTGTGACTTACCCATTCAATCCCCTGGATGCCGTTGGCTGGCACGGGGACCTGTCGGTGCAGCGACTAAACTGGCGCGACATTAGACCGCTTATGAGTGCTCGTTATCACGTTGCACCGTCAGCCCACACGACCTGGCTTGCCGACCGGCTGGTCATCTGTACCTTCTGTCCACGACCGATCGAGAGCGATCCCGGGGCCCTGAAGCTGCCGTACTATCATTCCAATAATGATTACGACGAGTTCATTTTTTATCACCAGGGCCAGTTTTTCAGTCGAGATCACATGAAGCCCGGAATGTGCACTTACCATCCCGCAGGGTTTCCACACGGTCCGCATCCGGAAGCCTATCGCACGGCTATGGCCTACGCTCGAAAAGAGACTGACGAGGTTGCCGTCATGGTTGACACACGGGATCCCCTCCATACCCATGATCTTCATGAAGGGGTCGAATGGCGCGGTTATGTAGACAGCTGGAAAGGGTGACGCGACTGAGGTGTCGCGCCTAGCCCGATGTCAGTTCATTACCACAGGTAGGCGCCGAAAACCGCGAAAACGTATCCGTGGATCCCGCTCCGGCTTGCCGCTCAGGTCGATAGAAGGGAAGCGCCTCGCCAGCGCGCTAAACGCGATTCGGCCTTCGAGCCGCGCCACGTTCATCCCGGAACAGGCATGGCGACCCTGACCAAAGGCCACATGATTGTTGGGTGATCGGCCGATGTCGAGGTGCTCAGGCTGCTCGAACTGATCAGGATCCCGGTTGGCTGCGCCGATGCCGAGCGTCAGAAAGGTGCCCGCAGGAATTGTTGTTTCACCGATGGTCATGGGCTCAGTTGTCAGTCGGTTATTCAGCTGTAGGGGGCTCTCAAAACGAAGCAGTTCCTCGACTGCACAGTCGGCAAGCGCGGGTTCGGCAGCAAGACGCTCTAGCTGGTCCCGGTGACTGATCAGCGCATGAAGTCCGTTACCGATCAGGTTGGTGGTGGTTTCGTGTCCGGCATTCAGGAGAAAAATGCAGTTGTGCAGCAGTTCGGCTTCGGTCAGCTTTTCTCCGTCCTTCTCGCCCTGAATCAGACGAGTCAGAACATCCACTGCAGGATCTCCCGGAGTCTGCCGTCGGTCGTGGACCAGCCGACTTAGATAGTCTGTGAAATCGATTACCGCCTGGTTGCCGGTTTCCAAAACCTGTGGTTCCGGACCCGGTTCGAGCGCGGACAGAATCGCCAGCGACCAGCCCCGAAGTGGCGCCCGTTCATCACGTGGCATATCTAGAAGGTTGCCGATCACCTCGATGGGAATCCGAGCTGAGAAATCGCCGATCATGTCTGCCGAATTCTGGTCCTCAATGTCGTCGAGCAGTTCGTCGATCAGCTGAATCAGACCCTGTTCCATTTTCTTGATGGCTCTCTGATTCAATGCGCCCATGATCAGCCGGCGTACGCGGGTATGCAGAGGTGGATCGTTGAAGACCAAGCTCGTGGTGTGGTGTTCGAGCAGAGGACTGTCGCCAAATTTGGGCGTGAACTCGGCTTTCTTGTCCGAGCTGGTACGTGGGTCGCGATAGGCGGCCATCACGTCATCGTAGCGAGACAGAAAATAAGACCGCTCACTTAACCGATGAACCGGGCTGTCGCGTCGCAGCTGTGCGTACCAGGGATAGGGATCGTCAACAAACCCAGCTGGCGGATCTATCAGCCTAAACCGAGCCACTGCATCAGTACTGGGTTCGATTAGGTTCTTTGGATCTGCCGGCATGACGATATGAATTGAGTGTAATTCCAGTCAGTGTAGCACCCGTCGTCAGCGGATGGTTTTCTGCCGGCAGCAAACGTGGTTGAATGGTTGTAGTCCGGATCAGGAGAAAAGTCATGAACGAAGTTGATACAGTAAACGCACAAAGGGGTGAACAACACCATGTTCTCACCGACATCGTGCGCCGCCGCCGAAGCGTTCGTCAGTTCGAACGTGGCCGGAAGGTCTCACGGGATGCCCTGCTATCGGTAGCGGAGTCCGCGCGCTGGGCACCGACCGGCGCTAACACCCAGTGTTGGGATCTGATCATTGTGGATGATCCAACTGTGCGCGATGCTGTAATCGATGTTTTTGTTGAGCAGTCAAACCGGTTGTTTGCTAAGGCCAAAGGTTTTCCTGCGGTGACTAAAACCTATCTGTCGAACACCGTGGCGATATTCATTGTTCTGGGCGATCCCCGGTGGAAAGTCGCTTTTCCACAACACAATGAAGATGCCGAAGGACCGGACGAATACGCCGCAAACAACGAAAACATTTACTATTGCTCACTGGGGGCTGTGATCCAGAACATTCAACTTGCCGTCACGGCCCAGGGATTGACATCCGCGTGGTTGTCCGGTGGTGGCGAGACATCGACCAACCAGGCGTTGTCCGAACTTCTGGGGTACCCTCCGTATCTCTCAGCGTGCGGCACGATACCCGTGGGGTATCCAAAGAAAGATGTCCGACTGCGTTACAGACGTCCACTCGAGCAATTAGTCCACTGGAACGGTTATGCGGCGACACAGTTTCGCCCTCAGGGTATGCTGGACCATTACCTGGATCGGTTGCGCCCCTTCCTGATGTACCGCAACACCGAAAGTGTAGAAGACTGGGAAGACGCCCGAGAAAAATGCGGGGACTGGTACGCTGCCTTCAGCAGTCCGGAGCCGAATCCATCGGGTCAGTTGGAGTAAAAGCACGATAGACTCGGCACAGCCAATATGAAATTCGGCTCGACGGTTTAGCACTGAACCACGACATACAACTGAAACAGAATGCGATCGAACAAACTAAATTACGTTTGTTTTGTCAGTGACCAACATCGTGCTGATCACCTCAGTTGTTACGGTAACCCAGTGGTACAGACTCCGAACATCGATCGACTGGCCCAGTCGGGTACGCGGTTCGAACAGTTCTATGTTGCCAATCGGTTCTGCATGTCTAACCGGGCGTCGCTGTGCACCGGGCGGGCATGACCCGGCAGGAGATCAATGTGGCCGGGCTTTACCTTCGTTCCGGGGGTGCGGGTGAGACCACCTATCTGCTGCTTCACGGACTCGGTGCAACCGGCGAGGTCTGGGAAGGACTGGTTGATCTGATTGAGCGCAATAAGGCCGGTCGCTGGCTGGTGCCGGACTTCCCGGGGCATGGGCGTTCACCATGGGAAAAGCCTTATACCTACGCTGCACTGATGGCCGACCTGATCCCACTCATCAACGGGGCCGGTCGGTTAGTGGTGATCGGACACTCGATGGGGGGTGTGGTTGGTCTGATGCTGGGTGGTGCGCTGCCTAATGTTGAGCGGGTACTGGGTGTGGGGATCAAGGTCAGCTGGAACGAGGCTGAACTGGAACAGATGCAGGCATTGTCAACACGGCCTGTTCGCTGGTGGGCAACGCAGGCCGAGGCGGTAGAACGCTACCTCAAGGTATCGGGACTGATTGGTCTCGTAAATCCCGATTCCCCCACTGCACAGTGTGGTGTCGTTGCGGGTGACGACGGCCAGTATCGTCTTGCCGCTGACCCGGCGATTTATGCGGTTGGTCGACCGCCCGTCGCTGAACTGGTTCAGGCCGCACGCTGCAAAGTGGTACTTGCGTGCGGCGAACACGACCAGATGGTCAGCGCAGGAGAACTGAGTGCCCTGGAAGTCGCGGCGCGGGAGCTGTCGGGCCTTGGGCACAATGCGCAGGTGGAAGGTCCCGAACAGGTCTGGTTGCTCGCCAACGAACCATTCGAAAACAATCAGGAATCTCCATGAGCCTATTGATGATCCGCCACGGTGAAACCGCGTTCAATAGAGATCGTGTTATGCAGCCGGCAGACACGCCACTGTCGGATCGGGGCGAGGAACAGGCGATTCGCCTGGCACAACGTCTGAGCACGGAAGGGATTACACGGATCCTGGCCAGCGATCTGCCCCGGGCCGCCATGACGGCTCGCGCGTTGTCTGATGAAACCGGTGTCGATATTGAGTTTGAATCGTTGCTTCAGGAGCGTAATTTTGGTTGCCTACGGGGCCAGCGATTCATCGACCTCGAGGCCCGTGGCATTGATCCGTTTGCGGAGAACTATGAACCCGAAGAGGGGGAAACGTGGCAGGAATTCGACCAGCGCGTGACTCATGCCTGGTCAACAATTCAGTCGACGCTGCCCGCAAGCGGGACATTGGCCGTGGTTACCCATGGGCTGGTCTGCGCGGCTTTGTTACGCAATCATCTGGATGCCCAGGAGCATGCCTCAGACATTGGACGACTGTTTCCATTTCGCAATGCCAGTGTCACCCGCATCGAATCATCGCCGCCCTGGCGGGTCGAGTTGCTGAACTGTGCTGAACATCTTGAAGCGCTGGGTGACCAGACCTCGATCTACGGTCAGGTCTAAAAAGATCCTATTCAGGGAATGACTGCTGTCGTGTCCACCGCTCCAGAGTGCCCCAGCCGTTGGTTAGAGCGATTTGTGGGTGCCGTCACACAGCGGTTTACTTTTAGAATGCTTACACCCGCAGAAAAAGATCTTTTTAGATTCTTCCGCTTGGTAGCGGATCGGTGTAAACGCTGTTGATTTGTGGGAACCGTCGCAGAAAGGCTGTTTGCTGCTGAGACCACACTGACACCAGAAATAGGTTTTCCCCGCTTCTACTTCAACTGCGATTGGACTTCTCTGGGCAATAACAGGCGTGTCGTTCATGTGGCAATGTCCGTTTGGGTTGTGGCGGTGTTCACCACGGCCAGTCGATCCCCGCCATTTTAACCTCAAATGCATTGTCGAACACTCGGGCGAGTTCGGGGGTGAAGTGATTTGTCCAGTCGCCTGCCTTGCCCTTGCGCATGAAAGGCATGCCTGGCTTGCGCTGTTCTTCATCCCACAGTTGCATACTGGTTCGTGGGTCTTTCTGCATACTCGAGAACGTCGACAGTTCTGCAATTCGGTCGATGGCGTCTCCCGTGAGCGGCTGATTCAGAAAACGGGCAACCCGTGCGACCGTGGCGGCCAGATCACGCTGCATGTCTTCATAGTGCAGGACCAGGATATTGGATCGCTTGTGTTGCGCATACCAACTGCTGAGATGGGTCCAGTACGGACCGTACTCCACTCGGCCCGCCATAAACTCACCAATAAAATGTTCGATTGGCTCGTCATACTCGTACATCTTGAAACCGAAGGTATGAAAATACATCGACACCGCGGTGTCCTTGGCGGTACGGGTGACGTAGATCAGACGGTTGGACTCGGTCAGTTTGCACGGTAAAAGATGATAAGGATTGTGAGATTTGAAGACCCTGGGAGAGTTCATTGTGTCGACGACCGACAGATCAGGCAGATCTTCCGAATCATCAAGCCACGGGATGATGGCATGGAGAGCCGGGTCGCCGTCGTGGATCAGTCCGCCGCTGTAGATCAGGCGTACGATCTGCTGCGTCCAGGTGGTGCCGCTCTTGGGAAAACTGGCGATAAACACGTCATCGTCTCGCGGTGTCCAGTGTTGGTGTACCCATTCAAATCTTTCCGTATCCACCGGTGTCACCAGCATATCCCGCCAGCGGTTGTAGTTGATCGTACTCACGGATACAAATTCGACGCCGCCAGTCGATGGGATTCGATCAGCCCGGGGACTCGCTCAGGGTCGGTGCGGCCCCAGCCACATTCGCTGGCAATCCCGAATGACGGTATCACTTTCTGCGCAGTTGCGATGCGCTGTTTATCGCCACTGTGATCCTGGTGGTGGATCAATCCCAGGTACAGTTCTGTTTCTGGCGGGAGTTTAAGTTTGGCCAATGGGGCGTAATAGGCATCATCGACACGGTCACGCGGTACGGGCATGTGGAGAAAATCCAGTTGCCGTTGAAGTTTTGAGGCCAGCCCGTTCGCGACCTCGACCAGAATCGCGGTGTCTTTGGGCATGACCAGATGCTCATCCCTGGGTGTGCCGTAACACAGGTGGTAGCCCAGCTCTACGTCGGCGGGTACTTGTGCACCGAGTCGGGTCATCTGATCGAAGATCTGCAGTTTGTAATCATCGGGGCGATAAGGAAAATAATCTTCAAAGATCAGCACTTCCTGACAAATGTCCCATTGGATCGAAAGGTCGTGATGCGAAATTGCATCCAGAATTGAACTGAGGGCTGTCAGCAATGCCTTTTCATAGACTGGCAGGTAATCCTCGATAGAAGCCGGACTGATATACATATAGCCTGAGGCCATCGGGGTGGGCAGACAGACCTGGAAGCGCACACCAGCCGGGATCACACCGTCATCACGCAATTGTCTGAAAACGTCATAAGACGCAATAGCGGCGGGTGCATAACCGGTTTCAAACACGACCGACGACGGATCTACATCGGGCTTAAAGCGTACCAGCTCCGTTTCGCGTATGAGCTCGCCATCCCACTGGTAAAGTGCCAGCGGTGTTGCGTCGGGGTCGAGCTCCATATTCAGATGAGACAGCAGCATCTCGCGCTGCCAGTAGATCCAGCGATGACGTTCGCCGGTTTCGCCGTCTGGAATCCGGCGAAGCCAGGGCGCGAGTTCTGATGAGAGGGCCCTGAAAACGGATTCTGAATCGGGCATGGCAACACTGCCTACGAGATGGATACTTGGCCGCATGTTTTACCCTCCCGTATCTGTCTGAGTCTTGTCTCCAGAGGTAACGCTACCACAGCCGTGGCCAATCAGAGCGGTCAGTGCAACCATCAGTTATCGCGGTTCAGAAATTCCTCGACGCGGTCCATCAGGGGCTGCTTATCGTAGGTTTGGTACAGGACGGACATCATGCGTACCGGATCGCCAAAAAAGAATCGTTCATACAGCACCTGGCGACCCGCAAATGCACTGCAGGCGACATCCCAGGCCAGGCGGAAAAGCTTGATTCGATCGCGCGCATCCCGATTGGCAACTGCGAGGTAACGGTCGATATCCTCTGCGACGGGGCTGTTTAAGGCCGAATCCGGGGGAATCATCATCAGGCTTGAGGCGCTCAGCAGTTGGAGAATTTCGATCATGCGAGGGTACAGCTTGGGGAACAGGTTTCGGGCAGCGTCAAGTGGTGCGCGGTCAGGCGACATCACACCCCACTTGTCGGTCTTGGCATCGGCTTCTGATGCGCGTAGACAGGCTTTCATGACCTCAAGGTTGATCATGCACTCCGCGATTTTTTCCTGTACATGCTGAAACTCGCTGGACCCCAGTGCTTCGGCAATCGAACAGGCGATACCCAGGACAAATTCCGTTTTGCAGATGTTCTTGATGGCCACTTGCTGGGCCATATGGGCAAGGCAGCCGGTCTCCGGAAAGTGGCGGCTGCACAGGTCAGGATCTGATTTGAGGAACACTCGGTCCCACGGTACAAGAACGTCGTCGAATACGACGATGGTATCCATCTCCTCGAACCGCGAACTCAAAGGGTGGTCAACCGGCGATTCGCCGTAAGCCAGTGACTCCCGGCAGATAAATTTCATACCCGGTGTAGCGCAGGGAATCGTAAATGCAAAGGCGAATGACTTGGTATCGGATGCCGCCTTAAGCACGGTTGACGGAAACACCATGATCTCATCAGCCAGCGGTCCCAGTGTTGCCAGGATGCGGGCGCCCCGAACCACCATGCCATCGGCATTCTCGTCAACGATGCGAAGCGCCACGTCGGCGCTGGGATGGCCACCTGCGGTGAGTGCGCGGTTCGACTGCGGATTCACCAGTGTGTGCGTCATGCACAGGTCGTTTTCCCGTGCATGCTCGTAGTAGTTGCGTGCGTTTTCTCCGAAGCGGGGATCATTCTGACTGTAGAAGTCCGCCGCCGCAGCGGCTGCCATAATCTCGACATTGATGTAGTCCGATGAACGGCCGAGCATGCCACCACTGAACCGGGACCAGTGGAACATCATGCCCGATCGCCTCTCGAGGTCTTCGTGCGTTCGCGGTGTGATGAACGACAGGCCGACCGGGTCTCCCGTCGTGGGCGATGGATAGGTCATCTCAGCCCGTACATCTTCAGCGTGCTGCATGTCATATAGCGTGGCCATAGACTGTGCACAGCCCCGCAAGGCCGGGTGGGTGGTGACATCGGTGATACGCTCATCACCGAGCCAGATTTCCGCGCTGCTCTGCCGAAGGCCTTCCAGGTACTCAGTGCCGGTACGGGCGCCCATAACTCACTCCTCAAGTGGTCTCCCACCATTTATTTAACATGTTAAATAAATGGTGGGTGGTATGCAACTGTGCCGAAATACAGGCGGGCAATGGGAAAAGCGTGACTGTGACTTACACACTCAGCAAGAGGATGAGCCCTTCAGTTGACACGGTCCCGGATCTGGTAGTAGCGGATTGCCGGTCCGAGAAACCACGGGTTGCCACGATAAAACGGACGGGTCTGAAAACTCAGGCCATTCATCGCAATTGTCGCCTCCGCGATACCCAGTACCTGTTGGCCGAGGCGGTGGCCGAAATAGCTCGCCAGGCAGATGCCCGATCCGCAATAGCCCATTGCATAGAAGAGCCCGTCGTCCTCACCCAGGTGCGGCAGGTTGTCAAAGGTATAACCGACAAAGCCCATCCACGAGTGGGTAATCTTGGAATCAGCCAGCTGTGGAAATATGCGGAGCATCTCCAGTCGCAGAGGTCCTGCGCTGAGTACCGGGTCGGTTTCTTTGTGTGAAACCCGTCCCCCGAACAGGATTCTGCGTCCGTCTGGTGACAGGCGATAATAGACGACCAGCTTCCGGGTATCACTGACGACCCGATCGTTGGGAATCAGGCTGTGCGCAAGATCCGGTTCAAGCATTTCAGTTGCCAGCATGTAGGAGCCGATCGGAATAATCCGTCTCTGGTGCCATGGCGTTGCCAGCCCGGTGTAGCCACTGGTTGCGACGATCACCTTACCCGCCCGGATCGGTCCTTTGGTTGTGTTGAGCCTGAAACCGTCGGCATCGCGAACAATGTGTTCGACGCGACAGCTGTCGATGACGCGACAGCCACTTGCCAGTGCCCGTTCATACAGGCCCTGATGGTAGCGTGCAGGGTCCAGCGACGCGTGTTGACTGATCACCAGCCCACCATGGTAAAACGGGGAATCTATTTCGGATTCGATTTGTGCTTTGTCGACGAGGTGGCCGTCTCGTTCAAGCCCGTTAACCTGGTGCTTGAATTCCTGTTTCTGTGCGGCGTATTGCCGTGCACTGTGGGCAGCATGAAATCGGCCACAGCGCCGGTAGTCACAGTCGATGTCTTCATTGTCGATAAAGTCGCCGATCCAACCCAGTGCGTTGCGTGCTTCGGCGATGATGGCGTAAGCCTTCGCCGAACCGTACAGATGGGCCAGTGCCGTGTAGCTGGGTTTGACTTCGCCGCTCACCTGTCCACCGTTTCGTGAACTGCAGCCCCAGCCCGGTTGCTCTGTGTCTACGGCGACGGTTGACAGCCCGCCCCGGGCGGTTACCAGCCCGGCATTCAGCCCGGTATAGCCAGAGCCCACGATCACGACATCCGCCTGGTCCGGCAAAGACGCTTCGAGCGGATCCGGCCGGGGGGTGCGATCCCACCAGTAGGACTCCGGCTTGAAATCATCGCTGAAAATTGATTGGCTCATATCGGCTTGTTCGTCCAGGAAACAATCGGTGCGTTGCTGTTATATCAGCTTTGTGGCCGCGCTCAAATACTGGTCAGAGCCAATCGCCACGGATTTTGAATCGCCGGGCGATGCCGCTAGACTGTGATTCGGCCATTAATCAGTTGGCGTGGCTGGCTGGAAGTCGAGAGGGTAGATCGGATGCTGTCAAACTGCCGGTATGGTATTGGATCTTTTCGACATATCCGGCCACGACTACATTTACCGACCGGTTGTCCAGTTCAATGCCGGACCATTTGAATACCATTGGCAACCACGGACGTTTTGACTGAACCCGCATGAAGACAACGTGAAACGATATTCTGCCTGGAGTGTTTTTCTGAACGGCTTAACCGGGCAGAAAAATTGGGATCGTGTCTGGCGTGATCCGGAGCCCAAGGCCCAGTACGACGTGATCATTGTCGGTGCCGGTCTGCACGGGCTCGCAACCGCTTACTATTTGGCCCGCAATCACGGCATCACCAACGTGGCCGTAGTGGAAAAGGGCTGGCTTGGCAGCGGTAATGCTGGGCGTAACACCACGATTATTCGTTCCAACTACATGCTGCCGGGCAATCGGCCTTTTTATGAACATTCTCTGACGCTCTGGGAAAATCTGAGCCACGATCTGAACTACAACGTGATGTTCAGCCAGCGGGCTCATGTGACCTTGCTGCACAGCCCGGCAGCCCGCGACGCTGCAGCGCGGCGCTATAACACCCTGCGATTGACCGGTTCAGACGGCGAACTCTGGGACCTGCCGACGCTGAAAAGCAAAATACCCCATCTGAATTACGGGCCCGACGCACGATTTCCGATCATTGGTGCGTCCGCCCAACTGCGCGCCGGCAATGCCCGACATGATGCGGTTGCCTGGGGTTATGCCAGGGCGGCGGATCAACGTGGCATCGACATTCTTCAGAACTGTGAAGTCACCGGAGTACTGCGGGAAGCCGGCAAGGTGACAGGTATCGAAACCGTGCGCGGCATCATACGTGCGAAGAAAGTCGGTTTTGCGGTAGCCGGCAACACCTCTCGCCTGTGGCGCATGGCCGGGTTGGGTAAATTACCCATCGAAACCCACAAACTGCAAGCCTTTATATCAGAGCCTCTGAAACCCCTGCTTGATCAGGTGGTGGTATTCGGGGTTGGGGGCGCCCATTTTTATATCTCGCAATCGGACAAGGGCGGCATGGTGTTTGGCGGTGATCTGGACTGGTATAAATCCTATGCCCAGCGCGGGAACCTCCCCATTGTGCAGGATGTGGCGGAGTGTGCCACTTCGATCCTGCCCTGCCTGTCCCGGGTTCGGCTACTGCGTCACTGGTCCGGTGTCATGGATATGACAATGGATGGGTCACCGTTCATCTGTAAAACGCCGCTGGACAACCTCTACCTGAATGCTGGGTGGAATTACGGCGGTTTTAAGGCGAGCCCGGCATCGGGCTGGTTTTTTGCTGACCTGGTTGCCAATGACAGGCCTGATCCGGTGATAGCGCTGTACAACCTTAGGCGTTTTGAGCAGGGCATCAATCTTGATGAACGTGGCGCCGGCCCCGATCCCAAACGACACGGATGACATCAGCACAATGATTCGGATCAACTGTCCATTTTGCGGGAAGCGCGATCACAGTGAGTTCAGCTATGGTGGTGATGCTTCTGTTGAATATCCGCCCCTGGACGCACCGGCTGAACAGTGGCTGGAGGCTGTGTTTCAGCGTGAGAACATCGATGGTGTTCAGTTTGAGACCTGGCAGCACCTCCAAGGCTGTCGCATGTGGATCGTGGTCGAACGCGATACCACGACCCACGAGATTCACAGTATAAGACCGGCACACGAAGGTATTGCGCAGGCGCTCGCCTCGGACAAGGGTGGTGAGGTATGAGCACACGGCGCTTAGCCACCGGCGGACAGATAGATCGTGGCAGACCGATAACCTTTACCTGGGACGGTAAAACACGAACGGGTTACTCAGGCGATACGCTCGCTTCCGCGCTGATAGCAAACCGCGAAGAGGTGATCGGCCGCAGCTTTAAATACCACCGACCGCGCAGTGTGATGTCAGCCGGGGTGGAAGAATCCGGTGCAATCGTAACCGTGGGCAGTGGAGATCGTACTGAACCCAACGTTAAGGCAACCATGCAGGAACTGTACGATGGACTGGAGGCACGAGGTCAGAATGCCTGGCCCAGTGTGCGTTTTGATCTCGGCGCGGTGAATAATTTGTTGGGTCGTTTTCTTGCGGCAGGTTTTTACTACAAAACCTTCATGGGTATACCGCCGCTCGAATGGGGCAGTGGTACTGGCATGTGGATGCGCTACGAACGGTTGATCAGGCGGGCAGCCGGTATGGGTGAGGCCTCCCGGTTGCCGGATCCTGACCATTATGAGCATGCACACGCTTTTTGCGACGTGTTGGTGGTGGGTGCCGGGCCGGCGGGTATTGCAGCTGCCGGGGCGGCAGCGGAATCCGGCCTGGATGTGGTTCTGGTTGAACAGGATAACTTGCTGGGCGGCGCACAGCTGTCGACACCCTGTGGCGGGTCTGAGTCTATTCCTTCAGTACAGGAACTGGAATCAAGCGGTGTTCGGGTGATGACACGGACCACTGCCTTTGGTCTTTATGACTACAACGTCGCAGGTCTGGTGGAACGTGTGACCGATCACCTGCCCGATCCGCCGGGATACCTACCCAGGCAACGATTCTGGACGTTGCGTACGAAGTACACCATTGTTGCTGCTGGTGCGATCGAGCGGCATATCGCGTTCGGCAATAACGATCGGCCCGGCGTGATGACCGCTGCAGCCGCGCGTACCTATCTAAACCGCTTCGCGGTGTTGCCCGGCGAAAACATCATCATCGCGACCAACAACGATTCTGCCTACGAGGGCGCTGTTGAACTGAGTTCGGCAGGTGCAAAAGTCACGCTGCTGGATGCACGCAGCGCGATCTCCGATGAACACATGCAGCAGCTGACTGAGCGCAATATAGAAGTTCGATGTGGGACCGCTCCATTGCAGGTGCTCGGTAGCGGAAATATTGCCGCACTTGAGATCGCAAGAGCCGATGGTACCGGCTGGCGGGCTGCGTCCACCGAGTCGTGCGATCTCGTTCTGGTCTCTGGTGGTTGGTCTCCAGTGGTCAACCTGCTGTCACATCGTGGAGTGAAACCCGTTTGGGACAGTACCCAGGCCTGTTTTTTGGCGGTTGAGTGTGCAGAACCTATTTCGGTGGCAGGCTCGGCGGCCGGCGTCTGGAATTCAGCTGACTGTGTCGCTTCTGGTCAGGCGGCAGCTGGCGATGCGATTCAGGTGCTGCGAGGCCAAATGAACAAAATCACACGGCCGCCTGTAGGGGGATGGCAGCAGCCGATTCGAGCGCTCTATGAGGTTAAGGTGCCCGGCCGCAAGCTGAAGAGTTTTATCGATCCGCAACACGACGTTACCACCGAAGATGTGCGCCTGGCCCATCGCGAAGGCTTCGTGTCCGTTGAACACCTCAAACGCTATACAACCCTGGGGATGGCAACCGATCAGGGTAAGATGGGCAACATCATCGGGCTTGCGCTGATGGCCGAAGCCCTGGGTAAGGAGATTTCTGAAGTCGGCACGACCACCTTTCGACCGCCGTATACGCCAGTCAGTATCGGCGCGTTGCGCGGACGCAGTGTGGGCCGACATTTCCGACCTTTGCGTAGAACGCCGCTGCACGAGTGGAACCTTGATCACGCCGGTACCATGACCGAAGCTGGGTTATGGCAGCGGCCCTGGTACTTTGCCCGTGACGGCGAAACCCTGGCCGACGCTTACGTTCGCGAGGCCGAAACAACACGGAGAACGGTCGGCTTGTGCGATGTGACCTCACTGGGAAAGATTGCGGTCCAGGGCCCTGATGCGACCGATTTTCTCAACAGGGTGTATTCCAATGCGTTCGCTAAGCTGGCGATCGGGAAAGCCCGTTACGGCATTATGCTTCGGGACGATGGCCTGGTCATGGACGATGGCACCAGCTGGCGCCTGTCTGAGACGGAATACTTTATGACCACCACTACGGCGCATGCTGCGCCGGTTATGGCCTGGCTGGAGGAACTCCTGCAGACCCGGTGGTCAGATCTGAAGGTTCACGTAACTTCAGTCTCTGAACAGTGGGCGGGTATCGCGGTGGCCGGACCGTGTTCCCGCACTGTGCTCGAAGCCTGTGTTGAGGATCCAGCCTGTGTCAATAATGGCAACTTCCCTTTTATGGGTGTGATCGAGACCGTTCTCAAAAACCACATTCCCTGTCGTATTGCGCGAATCAGTTTTTCTGGAGAGCTGGCATATGAAGTTTATGTGCCTTCGGACTATGGGCCTGCGGCGATGGATTTATTGTGGGGCGTTTCTGAACCGATGGGTGGCTGTCTTTATGGCCTCGAAGCGCTGGGTGCGATGCGCATCGAAAAAGGCCATGTGACCGGCGCTGAACTGGACGGGCGGGTCACGATTGAGGATGCCGGTCTTGGGCGCATGGCATCAACCAAGAAGTCCTATATCGGCAGTGTGCTTCGCAAGCGGCCGGAACTCACGCGCGAAGACCGGCCGCGACTGGTCGGTATCTTTCCCAGTGATCGACATGAAACTTTCAACGCCGGCGCAATTCTGTGTGCCGCTGATACGGTGCATGGCTTTGGCGATGGCTGGATCACGGGCGTTACCCATTCGCCTGAACTCGGCCACTGGATCGGGCTCGGTTTTATTGCCGGCGGTCTCGAGGCGTGGCAGGGTAAATCAGTAGTTGCCGCCGACCCGGTACGAAAAAGTAACGTTGCGGTTGAGATCGTTTCGCCGCACATGGTTGATCCGGATGGAGAGCGGCTTTATGGCTGAACGTGTGTCTTCATTGGCAGGGGACTACACCCGGGGTTATCACGGCCGCGAGGGCCAGACCGGCGTGATTTTGTGCGATATGCCGAATTTAATGCTTCAGCAGGTGGCGGCCTGGCCTGAGACACTCGAACAGGTGGGGGCGAAAGCGGCGCAGGCTGCCGGTCTGGCTACAGCGCCGGGCCCAGGCCAGACAAATACAGGCAGCGCAGGGGTGCTGCTGCGTGTGGAACCGCTCAAGTGGTGGCTCTATGGCACAACGTTGGCCGACCTCTCACCCGACGCGGGCTGTTTGCTCGATTTATCTCATGCGAGAACCCATGTACGGGTCAGTGGTCCTGATGCCGCAACCTGCCTGAATCGTCACCTGCCCGTCGACCTGAGGCATGGCACATGTCCAGTCGGGTCTGTGGTGTCTACGGCGCTACATCATGTGGCCGTCACTCTATGGCGCTCGGAACACGGATTTGAGCTTTTCCTGCCAAGGGGATTTGCACTGTCCTGCTGGGAGGTGTTGATGGAGACTGCTGAACAGTTTGGTGTCGAGGTTGTATAACTGATTCCGCTTCGTTTTCTATCATCCCGGCCGGACAGTGATTTTGGGGTGTTGTTTTCCGTCTGGTCGGTTCAAAAAAGTAATCAGCGCAACGCCGGAGAGTACCGCAACACCTCCCAGTAGTCGGCTCGTCGATAACACCTCACCCAGCAACAATACCCCACCCGCCACCGCTGACAGCGGTTCCAGAAAAAGAAATGGCACGACCTGGTTGATGCCGTACCGAGCCAGCAGAAAATACCAGCAGCTGTATCCGATCACTGTCATCACTAACACCAGGTAGGCCACAGTCAGCCAGTGGGCAGATGTCGCGGTGGATACGGCTTCAAGTTGACCGTCTTCCAGGATCCACGAACACAGCAGCAGCTGGGGTCCAGCCATCACCGCAACCCAGGTAATCAGGCGAAGCCCACCCATACCGGACAAGCGTTTAAACAGCATCTGGCCCAGAGCCCAGACAAACGCGCCCATGACGACAAGGCTTATGCCCGTCAGGGCGCTCTCTTCCTTTGGAGAGCCGGCTATCACAATGACTCCGACAAAAGCCAGAACAATTCCCAGTGCGTGGTGCCAGCCCAGTCGCTCTTTGAATGCGAACCAGGCCAGCAGACTCGCGAATGGCACCTGGAGCTGTACCACGATAATCATCAGGGAGGCGTCGATCAGTTTAAGACCGTTGAACATCAATCCGTACATCAGTGTTGAACCGATCAGCGACGCCAAGAAGATGTTCTTCATGTCTGCCCAGGGCGGCCTGAAGAACCAAATCAATATTGCAGCGCTGAATGCAAAGCGCATGCCCAGCAAAAACATAGGCGGGAAATGATCCAGTGCCGGTTTGGTGATTACGACACCTATGCCGAATATGGTTGCCACAGCAACAGCTATCAGCATGTGTTGGAATTTCAAGAACGTAGGTTGGTCCGAAATTTGTGGGGCCAGAGCATAGTTAAGGCTTGAATTATCCTTTTGATAACGGTCATTTCAACTGCCGAGCCTATGCCCTCCAAGACAATCAATTCTAGGCTGGTGGCGTAGCTAAGTTTTGTGATATATGTGACCTACAACAGTCTGGTATGACACACTGCCAAAAGATCATCACACAACAGGAGACTACCATGGGTAAGATTTGCAGGAGTTGGGATGTATTCAGTAGCAAAACTATACTGATTGCAGCCGTTCTGGCGTTGTTTGCATCTGTCGGAACCGCATCGGCAGAGACGACACTTGAAAAAATAAAACGGACGGGTAAAACAACTGTCGGCACTGAAGCGGCGTTCCCCCCATTTGAATTTATTAAGGATGGCAAGATTGTTGGATACGGAAAAGACATCCTCGACTACATCATTGCTGATCTAGGTGTAGAACTAAATCAACTTGACTTGCCTTGGCAGGGAATTTTGCCGGGTGTGCTGGCTGGGAAATTTGACTTTGTTGCGACTAGTGTGAGCATTCGACCTGAAAGAGTCGTTAAGTACGCCTACACCGTTCCAATTGCGGAAGGTACAACTTGGACCATGAAGCGGGCCGGTGACGATAGCATGAAAAGTATAGATGACTTAGCTGGTAAAGTTGTCGGCACCCAATTGGCATCAGCGGGAGAAGCAATTGCGAAAGAGTTTGAAGCCAAGCTTAAAGAAAGAGGACTAGGTGGCTATAAAGAGCTCAAGTTATTCACTGCATACCCTGAAAGCTATCTCGCACTGGGCAATGGCGCAATTGACGTGGTCGTCCAAACATTACCCAACCTTGCGGTTGTCGTAAAAGAACACCCTGGTGTATTCGAGTTACTGGATGCAATGACCGGTAAGAGTTACATGTGCTGGGTGACGCGTCCCGAAGACACTGATTTACGGGATTATCTCAGTTCGAAGATTATTGAGATGCGAGATAACGGAAAATTGCACGAACTCCAGGATAAGTGGTTCGGGTTTAGGATGGAAATTCCTGACAGTGGGTTCCTGCCGGCTGGCGCTCTGTAATCTTAGAGCTTTACTATTTTTAGCGTAGTATTTGGCGGACGAGAATTTATTTCTCGTCCGCCAAATTGATTTGTAGAATTTGATTGCAACTCAATTTGGCTGTGTGACATGCGGAATTCCGGTTGAAATTCAATTTTTCCTACACCATTGACGCACTGCCCCGTTTGTTGGAAGGGGCTTTAATCACGATAGAAATAGCTGCAATTGGCTTTATCCTTAGCCTTACGATTGGGACCCTGATCACTGTATTTCGGACGGTCAGCCAATCGAGGTTACTAAACGCCATTCTGGCGGTATACATCAGTTTCATCCGGGGTACGCCACTGCTGATCCAGATATTCCTGGTCTATTACGCACTGCCGGCTATTGATTTTTTACCAGGGCCTGGCGAACTAAGAATAGACTTGGGTCCAGTAACGGCGGGTATCGTCGCGATTACGCTTAACAGCATAGCATTTGTGACAGAGATCTTGCGTGGTGGACTGGCTGCTATCCATAAAGGTCAATATGAAGCGGCCTGGGCGTTGGGACTTCGCAATTATCCACTGTGGCGTAAGGTGGTACTGCCGCAGCTATTTATGAAAACCATCCCACCCCTAGTAAGTGAATTCACTCAGGTTTTGAAAGCGACACCTTTGTTGGCCATGATTACAGTCGTCGAAATGATGCGGGTCTCACAGCAGATTTTCAGCGCCAACTACCACCCAGTAGAGGTGTTGTCTGGTGCATTTGTTCTCTATTTTTTAATTTGTTTCGTTGTCAGTCGGAGTTCAATTCTTTTGGAACGCCGCTTTGCGGTTCGTAGTTTCTAGCCGTGGATCTTGATTTCCAAATTATTTTGGACTGGTGGCCATTAATTTTGAATGGCTTCAAGCTGACCCTTGTGATTGTTGTTGGGGCCATACTGTTGGGCATACCTCTGGGCGGATTGTTGGCCTTTGGCCGACAGTCAAGATTTAAAATAATTTCGATATCGGCAACAGCTTTTATTGAGCTTTTTAGAAATACTCCGTTCATGATTCAGGTGTTTCTGCTTTTTTATGTGTTGCCATTTTACGGAATTCGGATCCCCGCAAACATTGTGGGCATCATTGGATTGGCCCTGTTCGGCAGTGTCTACTATGCCGAAATTATCCGAGCTGGAATCGACGCAATTCCACGGGGGCAGTTGGAGTCAGCTCGATCTATCGGTATGTCTCACTGGCAAAGCATGACCAATATTGTGCTGCCGCAAACAATGCGAATTATTCTCCCGCCTATCGGTAATCAGACACTTTCTCTCGTAAAGGAATCTTCTATTTTGTCGACGATAACAGTACAGGAATTGACAATGTCTGCATTGATAGTACAGGGCCAAACATTCCGACCGTTTGAAATCTTCATCGTGATTACACTGCTTTACTGGGGTCTTAATGAACTGATTGCCACAGGACTAAGAATTTATGAACGACGTCTAGAACGACGATCATTAAGCGATCCTGCTAGCGCGTGATCTACGGACGGCTGAATGAGCACACCAATTTCTTCCGGACACTGGGAATGAGCATCAAAGACAACATCCAGCCTTTGGTCGAACTATTCGACGTGCGTAAATGCTTCGGCCAAACCGTAGCATTAGGTGGAGTTAATCTCTCCGTTGCTCGCGGCGAGGTGGTTTGTGTTATTGGGCCCAGTGGATGTGGGAAAAGCACCATGTTGCGGACGATTAACTGGCTTGAGGTGCCGGATAGCGGAAAGGTTGTATTGGACGGGCAGCCGATCGGTATTCGAATTGGCCAAAACGGGAAGGTGAGTCCACAAGCAAGCAAGGATCTAAACAAAACTCGGTCTCGTATGGGGATGGTTTTTCAACAATTTAATCTTTGGCCTCATCTTTCGGTACTAGACAATATAACCAGAGCGCAAGAAATTGTTCTTCGGATTCGAAAAGAGGATGCAAAAGAAATTGCGTATCGGCTTCTGAAGCAAGTCGGCTTATCCGACAAAACGGACGCCCTACCTGATCAATTGTCCGGTGGGCAGCAGCAAAGAGTCGCCATTGCTCGAGCGTTAGCAATGGACCCAATTCTAATGTTAATGGATGAACCTACCTCTGCTCTGGACCCGGAGCTTGTCGGTGATGTGCTAAGTGTCCTTCAGCAGTTGGCTGAAGATGGAATGACCATGATCATAGTCACTCACGAACTTGGCTTTGCAGCTAAATTTGCTGATCGGATCTTGTTCATGGACAGGGGTTTGATTGTGGAGGACGGTCCGCCCCAACAATTACTCCAGAATCCGGAAACTGATCGACTAAAATTTTTTCTGAAACAACTCGGGGACATGAATCTGAACATTCCTGGAGTAATGTAAGCTGGTTTCTAGAAGTGTTCAGTCAAACTATTAACTTCAACTTTGTCTTGAGTCCTAATACTTAATCGCGTTATCCCTTTTCAAGGAGACATCAGATGGCCGCTAAGGAAAAAATTGCTAAAGGCAGTAGTTCTACGCTTATGAAGATTCCAGCACGACGGGGTGCTGCAACCCATCTGCGTAAAGGGCAGAAGGTCAAAATCATTAATACTCATGGTAGTCAGGTTGTCGACTTCTGGGCTTTTAATGCAAATAATCCGGGAGAGTTTATGTCGATGGAGCACTGCCGGGTTTGGTTGGGTCGTTATCGACCAAAGCCTGGTGACGCGCTGATTACTAATCAACGACGGAACATTCTCAAATTTCTCGAAGATACCTCTCCCGGCGTACACGACACTATGATGGCCGCCTGTGACCGGTTTCGCTACGAGCAACTGGGGTGTCATGAATATCATGACAACTGTACTGATAACCTTTGGGAGGCACTTGCGGCCGTGCGTTTCAAACCGACAGAAACACCATGTCCATTTAATCTTTGGCAGAACACCCCCGTCGATTCGGCCGGTGGAATTGACCAATTGCCGACAGTATCAAAGCGGGGAGACTTCGTGCTGTTTAGGGCTCTTATGGATACGGTATTGTGCTTTTCGGCATGCCCTCAGGATATTGTGCAAATCAATAGCGGGCGACCAAAGAATGCCCACTACCAGATAATTGATTGAGGGGTTTTGGTTTCTATTTAAAACTGCAAAATGGGCTTCGGGTTATGGATTGCCGAGCACAGGCGGGATGTTGCTACACCTATCATAAAGATAGGCGAGATTCTTACTAAGGATTTGCCAAACTCTACACGGGGCGGCGGTTTGCAGGTAGTGATCGTTTATCGATCTTGAAAGTATCCCGCCCGAACGGCTTTGCCGATTAGATTGCAGATAAAGCGCCCAGCAGTAATCGCAGTTATGCCATTCAAATCACGCTTAGGTGTGATCTCTACAATGTCCATACCGACGACCCGACCTTTGTCAACTAAACCATGGATGAGCGTTCGCATCTGATCGTAGGTAACGCCACCGGGTGCCGGCCCTGCTACCGCTGGCATTATAGTTGGATCAACGCCATCAGCATCAATCGTTAGATAGTAATTTGACTTATCTGGTATACGGTCGAGAACTGATCTCATGCCTATCTGCTGTAGTTCAATATCAGGAATAAGGTGGGATCCATAAGATATAGCGGCCTCCATCTCTTCAGGCCTTGCGCTCCCGGCTGAACGAAGGCCAATCTGGAATATCTCTCCAATATGGTCCATCTCAGAGGCTCGACGAATCGGACTCGATAGACCATCTCGTACACCGTTAACATGATCTCGCCAGTCGAGATGAGCATCTACATGCACTAGTGTGATAGGAGCCCATTTCTTAAAACCTCGAAGAACCGGAATCGGCACACCGTGATCTCCACCAAGTACGATCGGCATGACATTTCTGTCGAGTAGTGTCTCTATTACTTTCTCGGCATTTCGGTAGTGTTCATCGATGTCATTGGGATTGCCTGGGACATCACCGACATCTACAACTTTAATAAGTCTCCCATCAAGTAGAGGACCACCTAGATCAAAATCCCAACGATCGATTCCTCGTAAGGCTCTTTCACAGTATCGGCGTATATGGGTTGGCGCATTAGTTTGATCGTTTGTTACATCATCCATTGAATATGGTGCCCCGTAGGGAATGCCAAGAATTGCAATGTCTGCATCTATCTTGTCCAGATCAAGGACAATGGGAAGGTCATGGAAACTCTGGAACTCGCGTCGCGGCGCGACCGTAAGGTTGTTGCTCATAAGGATCTATTTTCGTGACCTATAAGTGGGACTAACCTGACTAACCAGGGACGCCATTAGACGTGCTGACCTTTAGCGCTGTCGCTTCTCCTTCAGACCAGTCACCTACGTTCTTTTGAGCTGATGAAACCACACAAATGCAGTCTATTAACACCCTAAATAACACATGATCACCCGCAGAAGACTTCAATTCCTTTGGTGTCAGATTTCCTTCATTGTCTAATTCAATATTGAGAAACAAATTAACTGGATCCGGCAGTTTCGGTAATGAAATACCCAGCTCCTTTAAAGCATTTTGTGCGTTTTCCGCACACCCTGTTACTTTCGTATACCCCTGTGAAGAGAGATAGCGAGCATCCGACGCAGGCCAGAGTAGATCATGGGTGCTCACGGTATCCTCACCCAGAACCATGATTGGACGACGACGATTGGTTACAAGGCGCATACCCAGCGTTAAGAGAAAAGAATTGCTGAACACACGCGTGTGATGGGGAGATAAGAATTCCCGGAGATCGTCTTTCACAATTGCAAATAGAGTGGCGGGCTGTCGGCCGAACAGATCGACAATGGAGAGCAGTTGTCCTTGATAGGCGTAGATAGCCCGCGCCTTGCCTCCCGGGATCTCAACCGCAATCTCAGGAGGCAGCTCTTCCGTCGTCAGTGATTTCATGAGTAGCGGCATTAGTTATTTCCCGGTATGTCATTACTGACAATCGCTTTCATCTCTGTTGGGCAGAGCCCATTTCCAGGGATGATGTCCTGAGGGCAGGGAGACAACGCACATACCAAATCCATGAGCACCTCAAAAACGATACGATCCCCTGCTTTACTGGATGGATTAACTACTCCAGTGCGACCATCAGCAACGACGGGACTGTTCTGAAAAAGGTTAAACGGTTCAGGAACATCCAGAATATCGATTTCGTGGTGAGCCAAGAGACCATCGTGAAGGTTTTCTAAACAATTTCGATGTCCAGGTACCCCGAAATCAACTGAATATCGTGTCGGGTCACAGGCTGGAACGGTCGAATCATGAACGCCAATTGTGTCTAGGACAACCTTCAGCATAGGATTGTCATAGTTGCTCAGTAGTGTATCGCCAATGCCAAAAAACAGAGATCTCAGGTGTCGTCTGGTTCTGACTGAGGAGATCCCTTCTTTGGGATTATTCTGATTTATGGCAACGAAATCGCCAGCTTGTGCACCCTCTAAATCAACGATCGTTACGTATTGTCCAGATGTTGCTGTGAAGCCCAGGCCGAATCCACCGTTTACGAGGTATTCTGTTGTGCTCGGGGTGCTCATTTGTTTCACTGACTGAATTTGGTTATGGCCAACATGGTAGCACGATTGGAATATGTGATATATCAAGCGGCTTGATGCTGCTTGGGAACGAAAATATTTTCAATGAGTTTACTTTAAGCTGATCAAGGCGTTTGGAAGTTGGCAATCACAACAATAGAATCAGCTAAAGTATGGTAAACAATCTGGAGATCAGGCTGAAATCATTATGACCGAAACTAAAGACACACCTGTCAGGTTGGACTTTCCGTTTGTGGGTATACCGTCGTTTCTCAGATCACAGATTTGCACAGATCTCGACCAATTGAACGCGGATATCGCGGTATTCGGTATACCTCACGACGAGGGTTCGCCTTTTCTGAGTGGCTCCAGGATGGGTCCACGCTCTATACGTGAACATTCTCTGCGCTTTGGTCGTGAGGGCAGTATTTATGATCCGGAGACACGGACTCAGTATCTGTCGGAGGAGTTAGGCCAGGGACTGATTGCCGATGTGGGCGATGTCGACGTCTGGCCCACGGAAGTACGAACCACCTTCAAGAACGCAACCGACATGACGCGAAAGATCCTCGCCAAAGGCGCGTTTCCAGTGATGCTCGGTGGTGATCATGGCGTGACTTATCCGGTTGTACGGGGCTTTAATGAACCGCTGCATGTGATGCACTTCGATGCGCACATCGACTACGCGCCGTTCATACACGATCTGCAATTCACCAACGGACATCCTTTTAGCAACATCAAACCGCTGCAGCATGTTGAAAGTTTGACGCAGATTGGTATCCGCAGTCTGCGCAGTGCGCAGAGTCAGATCCACGCTTCGATCGATGACGGCAACCGAGTGATTACGATGGGTGAGTTTCATGATATCGGCGGTCAGGGTGTCGCTGAGATTCTTCCAAAGGACGCGGCCTGTTACATCAGCGTTGACATCGATGTGCTGGATATATCGCTCGTACCTGGGTGTGTCTCGGCTGAGCCCAATGGAATGAGTTATGCCGAACTGCGTAACACGCTGGCCGCGTTGACGACACACGCTAACGTGATCGGATTTGATTTGGTGGAAGTGAATCCGCAACTCGATGTCGGGACCGGTACCACCTCCTACCTTGCTGCGCATACAGTTATAGAGTTTCTGGGTCTGCTCTGCAGCCAGCCGCGCTGGGCAAAACGTCGGGCCGAGCGTGCAAAACAACGGACCGCACGCAGCTAGCGAGCCGACTCCTGGTGCTGGCCAGGTTCATTGATTGGTGATGCGGTCTAACCGCAATCCATACTTTTCTCTGGGTCACGATCGACCTGCCACTGAATTACCCCTCACCCTGGCCGATCTACATCTTTCATTGTCGCCAGAGGATGAGTTTATAGTTCATCTGAGTGCGAGATCAGCGCCCGACTGGTCGCGCCAACGGGCTTTGGATCTCGTGACTGGTGCCGGCTTTTTACCGCGTGGGAAAGTCGTTAGAAAATCACCCGGGTTTGAGTTTCGGCTGAAACGTATTCGCAGTCTGCCGGATACAGTGGGTCCGAATATGCAGGTTCTGATCATTGGCCTGAATCCGAGTCCTTATTCTGCAGACACCGGAATTGGTTATGGCCGACCCGGAAATCGGTTCTGGCCGGCTGCACTGAAGGCAGGTCTGGTCAGTATCGACCGTGATCCACGTCACGCGCTGTCGCACCACGGTGTGGGGATGACCGACCTGGTACGCAGAACCACGGCTCGCGCCGACGAAGTTGAACGCACTGAATTCGAAGCCGGTTTTGAGAGAATTGAACGACTGGCAGCCTGGCTAAAGCCCACAGTGTGCTGTTTCATCGGGCTGGGCGGTTGGCGCCTGGTGGTCGACCGCAAGGCGGTTGCCGGCCGGCAGACTGACTCTGTCGGCGGGTGTCCAGTGTATGTCATGCCCCACACCAGTGGGCTCAATGCGCACAGCCGCCTGGAAGATCTGGTTAAACATCTGGCTGCCGTATTCGCTATGGCAGGTGCCACAAAACCGGTATGATCGGCATTTAATGTCGGATGCGCCCGAGGACGTAAGCATATGACCACGCGCGGGTTATCTTAAAGGCGAATACACGGAGCTCAAGCATCTAACAGGGTCCAGAGAATGACTACACAGCAAACAAAAGTCACCTCGAGCCATTGGGGTGCATTTGAAGTGATCACTGATGGCGGGCGAATTGTCGGTGTCTCGGAATTTAAGGAAGACCCTAATCCCTCGGGCATTTCCTCAGCCTTGCCCGAAGCTGTACACCACCGTACGCGGGTCGCGCGACCCTCGATCAGGCGCGGCTGGCTGGAAGGTGGATCTGATCGTGCGCGTCAGAACCGGGGCAACGATACTTTTGTTGAGTTGCCTTGGGATGAAGCGCTGGATATCGCATCAGCAGAAATTGATCGGGTACAAAAAACGCATGGCAATACTTCGATATTCGGGGGGTCCTATGGTTGGGCCAGTGCGGGTTGTTTTCACCATGCACCCAGCCAGCTTCATCGTTTTCTGAACGCGTTCGGGGGATTCGTATCGTCGTTTGGCAGCTACAGTACGGCAGCCGCACAGGCGATCATCCCCCATGTGTTCGGGATGAACTTTCTCAAATTGATGTATGCCGCACAAAACATGTGGCCCATGATTGCGGCCAACACCCAGACACTGGTCATGTTCGGCGGGATTAATCCCAAGAACTCGCAGGTCAGCATGGGTGGTGTGACCCGTCATGAGACCAGCAACTGGTTCAAGACCTTTGAACATTCGGGGATGCGGTTGGTCAACATCAGTCCGCAGGCAGGCGATGCATCACAACCAAGTGAGTGGTTGCCTATTATTCCCGGTACCGATACGGCGATGATGCTTGGGCTTGCGCATACGCTGGCCGATGAAAAACTTTTGGATAAAGAGTTTCTCGATCGTTGTACGGTAGGTTACGAACGCTTCGAAAGCTATTTACTGGGCAAGACCGACGGTCAAGCAAAAACGGCGGCTTGGGCGGCCGATGTTTGTGGTGTTCCAGCCACTACTATCCAAGATCTCGCCAGGCAAATGGCGGCTTCGAGAACTCTGATTACAGTAGCGTGGTCACTTCAACGTGCGCAGCATGGAGAGCAACCCTATTGGATGGCAGCAACCTTGGCTGCGATGCTGGGTCAGATCGGGTTGCCGGGTGGCGGCGTAGGGTATGGTTACGGGGCGATCGGCGGTATCGGGGTGCCGCTCAAACGACTCTCACGCCCATCCCTGTCTCGTGGGAAGAATGCTGTATCAGATTTCATACCGGTCGCCCGTATTGCCGACATGTTGCTCAATCCAGGGCAGCCATACAGCTTTAACGGAAACCAAAGCCACTATCCCGACATTCGTTTGGTTTACTGGTGTGGCGGCAATCCATTCCATCACCACCAGGATCTCAACCGCCTCCGCGAGGCGTGGAAGCAGCCCGAGACGATTATCGTTCATGAACCCTGGTGGACCGCGACTGCGAAGTACTCCGATATCGTGCTTCCCGCGACAACGCCTTATGAGCGCGAGGATATCGCGCGTGCTGCCACGGATGCCTTTCTGTTTCATATGCCCGAACTGATTTCACCAGTTGATGATGCCCGGGATGACTATGAAATATTTTCTGAACTTGCGACGCGGCTTCACATTGACGAGGTATACACCGAAGGCCGTGACGCAGATGCTTGGCTACGGTATTTGTATCAAGGATTCAAACGTGACAGTGCTGATCAGGGGGTTGACCTGCCTGATTACGATTCGTTGCGCGCAAGTAACTGGGTTGAGCTGCCAATCAGCGGCGCTGAACATGCTCGAATCCCGTTTGAACATTTTCGAGCTGACCCTGATGCTGCACCTCTCGATACGCCATCTGGTCGGATTGAAATATTTTCGGAGACGGTAGATAGTTTTGGTTATCAAGAATGCCCAGGTCATCCTGTATGGCGAGCACCGGATGAATGGCTCGGTGCGGCATCAACGGAACAATTCCCGCTTCATCTGGTATCGCCACAGCCCGGCGATAAACTTCACAGCCAGCTCGAATGCGCAATCGCCGATTTGCCTGGCGCACGGCCAGCCACGGTCACGATCAGCTCTACAGATGCCGAGCAGCGCAGTGTTGTAAATGGTGATCTGGTTAGAATCTTCAACAGCCGGGGTGCATGCTTGGCCCGGGCCAGTCTCAGTACAGACATTCGCCAGGGTGTGGTGTCGCTCCCGACCGGTGCCTGGCATGATCCTCAGAGTGATGGTACCGATCGTCAGGGCAATCCCAATGTGCTGACCCGTGATCTGGGCACATCACGGTTGGGGCAGGGCAGTACCGCCCATACAACACTGGTTGAAGTCAGCCGGGTCGCTGATGACTGAACCGGACATTGGCCCGGTGTTATGGGCTCAGGGTAAAAGCCAGCGGGTGCAGATCAACAATTTGCTGTAGATGAAAATAGCTTTATCGTGGTAAATCGGGCTCTGCCATTGCGTGTACATGGTGTGGGGAACGGGCAAGGCCGCTACAGAATTTTCCAACATGCTGCTCGAGCTGTTCTGCCAGTGCCCGGGTCTCCCGGTTCTGCTCGCCAAGGAAGGCGATGGCCTCCTGAGCATCACTTTTTAGTTTGGCCACATCGATTGACAACAGCTGGCCATCGCGCACAACCAGATCTCCGCCCACTATGACGGTGTGAACAGCGGTTGCGTCTTCAGTGTGGATCAACTGGTTTACGGGATCGTTCATGGGTAGCCAGTTGAGGTGATTGAGATCGAGTAGCACCAGGTCCGCCTCGAAGCCCGGGGCGATTTTGCCGATTTGGTCTCCCATACCGAGTGCACAAGCGCTGCCGGTGGTGGCCAGCGCAGCCACTTCCCGGGTGCTGAGCCAGCTGTCGTAGTCGTGGCTGCGCAGTCGGGATGCGAATGAAGCCAGCCGCATCGCTTCGAACATGTTTTGATTGTCGGCACAATGGGCACCATCCGTGCCGATGCCGACATTCAGACCAGCATCGAGCATCTCACGGACGGGCGCAATCCCTGAACCCAGCCGCATGTTACTGCCTGGATTGTGCGCAACTGATGCACCATGATCAGCGAGCCGTGCGATGTCGTCGTGGTCCAGCCAGATAGCATGGGCAGCCGTGAAGTGAGGGCCGAGGAAGCCCAGTGAGTCCAGATGTGCAGTCAGCGATTTGCCGTAGTGACGGACACCCGAGAGTGCCTGGATCTTTGATTCGGCCAGATGCATTTGCAGTCCGACGTCGTACTCTCGGGCTAGGTTGTGGGCAGTGGTAAGGAAATCATCGCTGCAGTGCAGCGGGATGGTGGGTCCTAAGGCCGGGGTGATACGACGTCGGTCGAAGGTCCAGTTATCCAACAGGGCGCGGCAGGTATCGAAGGTCGACGCCGCCGGTGTCGTTTTCATTTTTTGCACACGTTCGCGAAGTGTTTCAGGTAACGCATCGACAAGATCAGGAATCGCCTGAAAAAATGTCCGGTCTGCAATCATCGGTGCCACGACAGCGCGTATTCCAGCATCGCTATACGCCTGCCCGACCGCACGCATTCCCTCCAGGGTGGGTGCGGGTATTTCCACGTACAGGTCGTAGACTGCCGTGCAGCCTTTACACAGCATTTCGGCTGCCGCCAACGATGCCGCCAGGTACTTGTGTTCCAGGGTGCGTTCGCCCGCAAGCCACGGTCCGGCGTTCAGTAACAGTTCAAGTGTCCAGCGGTCGCCCCCACCTTTGTAAAGACTGCCGTGCCCATGGGTGTGGCTGTTGATCAGGCCCGGGATAATCAGTCGCTCAGCAGCATCAATGACTGCAGCATCGTGGGGCGCCTCGATCCCCGGCGGCCCAACGGTCTCGATCCTGCCCTGATTAATCAGGATATCGGCTGCGGTTGCAGTCGATGTCTCACAATCCAGAACCAGGCCGTTGGTGATCAGGGTATAAGTCATGTGGTTTTCTAAGGGTCAGGATTCAGGCGTCAGTGTACGCATGTTTGTCAGAATAAGTCAGCGCCCCACGACAGAAATCGGGCAACCGTGATGGTAGCGTTCGAATCGATGTCAGTTCAACTGGGCGGTGGGGCATTGCAATCACGCCGATCGCGGGTGACAGGTGCGACAGCACAATTTCGGCCTGGCAGAGTTTAAGTTATCATTGGACCGGTTGCAGGCTGGCGTGTTGCTGCATAAAGGGCCTGCCGGGGATGGTGAACGATCAGTTGTTGCTACGCGAAAGCCGGTAATCTGAGTAATTTACTGTTCGGTTAAGTGTAGTTCAAAGGCGGTTAACTTCGGAGGAGAGACAATGATGAAATCAAAAATTAAATCTGGTTTGGTACTGACTGCGGCGCTTGCTCTGTTCGGCTTTGTGCCGAACCTGGTGTCTGCTAGTGAAGTGATGCTCACGGGTGCGAGCTGTTTTCCGATCGGCAGTCCCCCGGGAAGGCCGTTTGAAGCATTCGTGGCAGAGATCAATGCGCGCGGCAAGGGTGTGGTACAGATCGATCTCAAAGGGGGTGCGCCGGCGATTGGCAGCCCGTTCACGCTGACCCAGAAAATGGCCAAAGGTGCTTACGATATGGTCGGCTGTCCCGAAGCTTACTTTGGCAATGTACTGCCCGAGGCGCCAGTGCTGCGCTTCTCCGATCATACTTATGCCGAACTGCGTAAGAATGGTGCGCTCGACTATGTGCAGAAGCTTTTGGCTGAGAAGAATATTCGGTACATCGCTCGCTATCATGATTTCGGGCCGTTTTACTTGTGGCTCAGTAAGCCGATCACAGGACCTGATCTGACTGGCCTGAACCTGAGAGTGGCTCCCGTGTATACCGCGTTCTTCAAATCGCTGGGTGCCACCGTGCAGCGCTCTAACTACGGGCAGGTCTATACTTACATGGAAAACAACACGGTACAGGGATACGGCTGGCCGGCGCTGGGTTGGAACCCGGCTTGGGTAAAAGTTACCAAGTATCTAGTCGAGCCTGGTTTCTACCACGCATCACTGCACGGCATTGTCAACTTGAAGACGTGGAATTCGCTGACCCAGGCCCAGCAGGACGTTCTGACGTCAGTTGGTTTGGAATTCGAGGGAAACGCCGAAGAAACTTCTGCCGTTGGCGGGTCTGCAATGAAAAAACAAAAAGACTGGTTGGCCAGTGAGGGAATGGAATTTATCACGATGGAAGGCGCCGATCGGGCCAAATGGGTAGCGGCCGCATCGGATGCGGGATGGGCCGAGGTGCTGGAACGCAGCCCGGAGCATGGTGCAGCACTGAAGAAGCTGTTCAGCAAGTAGTCGTTGACTGACCACTTGTACCCGCGACGGGGAGTTGGCCGGTTGGCCGGCTTCCCGTCGCGGGGTATCGCCTTAAGCGTTCAGCACTGATCCTTGCCGGGTCCGATATGCACAGGCGGATCGATCGTTTCGAGGCCGGGTTCAACCGCGTTGTGCTGTACCTGGCTTACCTGGTGGCACTCTCCATCGGGCTCTTTACGGTCCTCATTCCCCTCAATCTGTTTCTCATCAGGACCCAGTTGGGTAGTATCTGGTGGCTCTACGAGGGGGTTGAGTACACCCTTTATTTTGGAGTTTTCATTGGCGCGCCATGGGTGCTCAACCAGGGGGCGCATGTACGAGTTGATGTCCTCACCGCGGTGCTGAACACAGCATCTGCTCAACACGTCGAGCGCATCATGGATCTTGCGGGCGCTGTACTTTGTGTTCTGCTGTGCTTTTATGGTTCCCGCGTGATGCTCTGGGAATTCCAGGATGGCACATTGCCGGATAAGGACCTGCGGATCCCAACTGGCTACATGATGGCTATTTTTTCGGCCTCATTTTTCCTGTTGGCCATTGAGTTTCTGTTGCGGTTTCGTCGAGCTGGTCAGAAAGCCTCCAAGGTGGATCAAAGATTACCCAAGGCGGGGTTCTGAACCATGGAATGGTATCTGGCACTTGCGCTGCTGCTTGGCACGGTCTGCACAGCGATGTTCCTGGGCCTGCCCGTGGCCTTTGCCTTCTTTGCTGCCAACATACTTGGAACGGCTTTGTTCATCAACGGGGATATTGGCCTGGTCCTGATGCCATTGGAGTTTCATAACGCCATCAAGTTCACGCTGGCGCCAATTGCCCTGTTTCTGCTGATGGGGGAAATCCTTCTGCAGACCGGGGTGGCCTTCAAGGCCATTGGCGCAATCGATCGACTCATCGCGCGCGTGCCCGGGCGGCTGGCGGTTGTTTCGATTGTCGGCGGTACAGTTTTTTCGTCGCTTTCCGGGTCGACCATTGCCAATACCGCCATTCTTGGATCGGTCCTGCTGCCGGATATGATGAAACGCGGTTACCAGCCGAGTATGGCGATGGGGCCGATTATGGCAGTCGGGGGCATTGCCATGCTGATACCGCCGTCAGCGCTGGCCGTCTTGCTTGCGAGTTTGGCAGAACAGTCGGTCGCCCTGTTGCTCATTGCCGGGATCGTGCCGGGGATCCTGATGGCCGTGCTGTTTTTTACCTATGTTGTGGCCCGCTGTGCAATCAATCCGGAACTTGCACCCACCTACGAGCCGGATACCGATGCCCTCGATCAAGCGGTGACCATTTCGTTGAATGGCAGGGGCCGTCGGTGGTTGTCCTGGACCTACGCTGGGCGCTACTGTCGGTTCGTCAACCGGATCTTGCCGACGGTGCTTTACGTACTGCCGCTTATGATCATCTTTATCGTCGTTGTCGGCAGTATTTTCTACAAACTCGCCTCGCCGACCGAGTCTGCTGCACTGGGTTGTCTGGCGTCGCTGGGCGTGTGTTACGTCTTTCGCGTGTTCAGGAGCAGGATACAGGTGTCCGGCATAGACGGGGCTGATTTCAATTGGCGGGCGATCGCGAAAGCACTACTGGAAACCACAAAGATCAACACGATGATCCTTTTTATCATCGCGGGCTCGCTGGTCTTCAGTCAGGCGCTGGCGAACTCCGGCGCGACACAAGGGTTGTTGCAGCACATCGCCGCGATGGACCTGACGCCGTTGACCGTTGTGATCATGATGATGCTGGTGTTGTTATTCCTGGGAGCCTTTATGGACCAGGTCAGTATGCTGCTCCTGACGTTGCCCTTTTTTCTGTTGAGCTCCCAGTCCCTGCAGGTCGTTTTCAACATCGATGTGATCTGGCTCATGGTCTTGATGCTGATCACCATGGAGATCAGTCTGCTGACCCCACCGTTCGGCCTGCTGCTTTACGTGATGAAGGGGGTCGCACCGTTCGGCGTGACCCTGGGACAGGTGGTCAGAGCCGCGCTGCCGTTTATTCTGATCGAACTGGCGGTCCTCATCTTACTGATCTTTGTACCCGATGTTGCAACCTGGTTACCGAAGCAACTTGAATAAAAACTGATTGAGGAGTGTTGGTCATTCCCAACTTGCTTGTTGTACAAATGGGTTGGAGCAATCGATGTGTTAGCAGGTGCGCCCGCAATCAACAGCGACCGTCTGACCGGTGATGGCTGAATTACAGGCGAGGAACAGCATAGTCGCTGCAATCTCCTCGGGTTCGACCATTCGATCCAGCAAGCAGTCCGCGATGGTCTGAGCTTTTCGCTCATCAGGCCAGGGGTCAGTCCAGGGAGTGCGTACCAATCCGGGTGCGACTGCATTGACCCGCACGTCGGGTGCCAGCGCATGGGCTAGAGACCGGGTCAGGTTGATCAGGCCCGCTTTGCTTGCACCGTAGGCAATGCTGCTGCCCGGCACACCCAGGCCCGCGACCGAGGCTGTGCTGACAATAGCACCTTTTGCCGATCTGAGAGAAGGAAACGCTGCACGGGCACAGCGAAACGCGCCGATCAGGTTGGTCTGCATGATCTTTGTCCAGAACGATTCTGACATCGCAGCCAGATCATCGAAAGCGATTGGCGTTCTGGTATTCGAGGTGCCGGCATTATTGATCAGAACATCCAGGCGTCCGAGTGCCACGATTGCCTGTTCGACCATGGTTTCAGTCTGATCAGGATCCGAAACATCCCCCGGAGCGCTGACAATGAGGCACCCATCCTTATTGAGTTCATCCAGCACCTGGTCGGTCGCCGGATCGTCCGGTAAGTGATTAACAGCCACTTGTGCGCCGCAGGCAGCAAAGGTCTTTACGGTGGCAAGGCCAATACCGGATAGGCCACCGGTCACGAGAACGCATTTACCGCTAAGATCAGCCGAGATCATGAGGGTTACCTATAGTTTGTTAACCGATAAATAGTATAGCGGTAGCTGGATGATGCGCCTGGTCAGTCTGATCGCCAGTGCGGTGCAACCAGGCGCCGGCGGTTATCCCGCGAGCGGCTGATGCCCGGTTCGTCAAGATCGGTCCGGTCCCACAGCTGGCAAGTCACCTGTTTGTGCTTTCGATCCAGGCCTTCACAGTAGTTGGTGTATTCGCAGACTCTGATCTCGTCGCCACGCCCGGATCGGAGTTTAAAAAACCAATCCGGGTCCGCCAGCGACTGGCGGGCCAGTCCGATCACGTCCGCGGTGCCGGATTCGAGCAGGCTCTGCGCCTGCTGAAAGTCGTGAATCCCCCCGGTGACGACAACCGGTGTATTAAACCCTTTGTTTCGTATTGCGGTCCGGATTTTGGCGGTTGCGGCAAAATTGCGGCCGAACGGTCCGAAGGCATCCGAGAGGTAGCCCGGTATACATTCGTAACCACTCGGACCGGTATAGGGATAAGCGGCGTCGCCGATGGTCGGTTGCTTGGCATCATCGAATTTACCGCCACGTGAGGTCGAGACAAAATCCATCCCGGCAGCTGCAAATTGCTGAGCAAAAAAACTGCTGTCGTCTGTGCTTGATCCGTTTTCGATACAGTCTTCTGTCAGAAACCGACAGCCGACGACAAAGTCTTTACCGACGGTCTCTCGTACAGCCTGGTAGACCTCTATCGGCAGCCGGACGCGGTTCTCCAGAGAGTCGCCATAGCCGTCCCGCCGGTTGTTGGTTGCGGACAAGAACGATGCCATGGTGTAGGCATGGGCGTAGTGCAGTTCCACGCCATCAAAGCCGGCGATCTGTGCACGACGGGCAGCATCAGCAAAGAGGACGGGCAGGGTTTCTGGAAGCTCGGCGATGTGCGGAATCTGCGTATCGGTTACGTGCTCCCTATAACCAAAGCGCAACGATTCGAACTCCCTTGGACTGAGGATGGTCTTGAGTTCTTCCAGTTCGAGATCGCTGAGAGCTTTACGAACTCGGTTTTCGGACCAGTCATCCGCCTTTAAAGCATCGCGGTGCTGATCTGTAATTTTCAGATAGCGTGCAAAGAATTTTTCCGGTTCTGGCCGCCGCCTCACGGTTAGAAAATCGATCAGTTGAATCAGTAATCGGGTCTGTCCGTCACTGGCCGCACGGACCCTTTCCACCAGGGTCTGCAATCCCGGAATAAAACGATCGTCACTGATGCGCATCAGCGGACCGGACGCAATGTCGCGGATACCGGTGGCTTCAACGACCAGGACACCGGGTTGTCCGCGTGCAAAGCGCTCGTACCAGTCCAGATTGTCGGGAGTAACAAACCCGGTTTCAGTCGCTCGCCAGGGCACCATCGCCGGCACCCAGGTCCGTGCTGAGAGAGAGAGTGCCTGATAGTTCAAAGGCATAAAGAGTTTTGATGCGGCTGCGACGGCTGCGGTTGGCCATTCACCGGGGTGGGTGCGGTAACGGATACGTTCGGGCGGTTTCCACATCGGACTGAGTGACCCTGGACGATTCAGTGGACTATTTACTATATACCCATAATGTTTATAATTAAAGTATATTATCTGACTAGGGTCACGACCTTTATCCACTATGGCGACATCGTTGCAACGACCGCTCAAAATTGCCTGCGTCGGTGGCGGCCCAGCCGGGCTGTATTTTGCGCTGCTGATGAAGAAACACCAGCCCCATCACGAAGTCACTGTCTACGAACGCAACGCCGCGGACGATACTTTTGGCTGGGGCGTCGTTTTTTCTGACCAGACCCTTGGTCATTTCGGTGAAGCAGATCCCGAATCCCAGGCAAATATCCTGCAGTCATTTGCTCATTGGGATGATATAGAAATCCGGTTCCGCGGTCGGACGATCCGTTCAAGCGGTCACGGCTTTTGCGGTATATCGCGTCTTAAACTGCTGCAGATACTCCAGCACCGGTGTGCAGGCCTGGGTGTCACCCTCGAGATGGGGCGCGAAATCAAGAACGCCTGTGAATTTGACGAAGCGGATCTGATCGTCGCAACGGATGGCGCAAACAGCACTATTCGCCAGGAATTTGCAGATCATTTCAAGCCGGAGATCGACGAACGACAAAATCGTTTTATCTGGTTCGGTACGCACAAAGTTTTCGATGCATTCTCGTTTCTGTTTGTTGAGTCCGAATGGGGATGGTTTCAGGCGCATGCCTACCGTTTTGATTCCAAAACGTCGACGTTCATTGTCGAAACTTCGCAAGATTGCTGGCACCGGGCCGGGCTTGACCGTATGGCAGAAGACGAAAGTATTGCTTTTGTCGAATCACTGTTCAGTGAGTTTCTCGATGGTCAGCCACTGATGTCTCGTGCGGCACATCTCCAGGGTTCTGCAGCCTGGATCTGTTTCCGGCGCGTCTCAAACCAGAACTGGGTCAAAGACAATATTGTGCTGATGGGAGACGCCGCGCACACCGCACATTTTTCCATCGGCTCGGGCACCAAGCTTGCGATGGAGGATGCTATTGCATTGGCTCATCTATTGGAGGAACCGGGTAACCGGTCAATTCCTCAGGTGCTCGAGCAGTATGAGGCGGAACGCAAAATTGAAGTGCTCAAAATACAGTCTGCGGCCCGCAACTCCACGGAATGGTTTGAGAATGTCGACCGCTACACGGCACTACCAACAGAGCAGTTTGCCTATTCCCTGTTGACGCGAAGTCAGCGGGTAAGTCATGAGGGCCTTCGTCGGCGGGATCGTGTCTATCTAGACCGGATCGAGCACTGGTTTTCACAACAGGCGGGCCGCGCCGGTTCGGCGGTCGCATTGCCGCCGATGTTTACGCCTTTCACTTTACGAGATATGCATCTGACCAACCGGGTAGTGGTATCCCCCATGGCCATGTATTCGGCAGTGGATGGAATACCGGGTGACTTTCATCTGGTACATCTGGGTACACGCGCCCTGGGTGGTGCCGGGCTGATTTTTTCGGAAATGACCGTGGTATCCCCAACGGGCCGGATAACCCCGGGATGCGCTGGTATCTGGAATGACGAACAGTGCGCGGGCTGGCAGCGAATTGTTGCGTTTGTACACGAGCATTCGGAGGCCAAGGTGTGCCTGCAGTTGGGGCACTCAGGCCCTCGCGGATCCACACGCCTGCCGTGGGAAGGTGATGATCTGCCGCTTGAAGTTGATAACTGGGAGCTGCTGGCCGCATCGGCTCTAGCCTGGTCTGCTGACAATCAGGTACCCCGGGCTGCCAGCCGTTCTGACATGGACCGGGTCGTGGCTGATTTCGTGGCCGCCGCAAAGCGCGGTGCTGATGCCGGATTTGACATGCTCGAGCTACACGCTGCCCATGGTTACCTGCTGTCAAGTTTTATCTCACCTTTAACTAATCAACGTACGGACGTATACGGTGGATCCTTGAATAATCGTGTGCGCTTTCCGGTGGAGGTGTTTCGTGAGGTACGACGGGTGTGGCCACAGGCAAAACCCATGTCCGTGCGGCTTTCCGTTACGGATTGGCATACGGGTGGGCTGACCGATGCGGAGGGCGTCGCGGTTGCGCAGGCATTTAAGAACGAAGGCGTCGATCTGGTGGACGTTTCGACCGGCCAGACCAGCACACAGGCCGATCCGGTCTATGGGCGGATGTATCAGGTGCCTTTTGCCGATAGGATCCGTAACGAGATCGGTGTGGCAACCCTGGCGGTTGGTAACATATTTGAAGCAGACCATGTTAATTCGATTCTGGCTGCAGGTCGGGCTGATCTGGTTGCACTTGCTCGACCTCATCTGTCTGATCCGTTCTGGACGCTGCGCGCCGCAGCCGAGCTGAACTATGATTCACAGGCGTGGCCCCGACAGTACCTGGCCGGCCGGGATCAGCAACACCGGAATCTGGATCGGGCAGGGCAGTTACTGCGGCAGATCTAATGACGAGCAACGAATACATGACCGACCTAAGAGATATTCACGCGCTGGTCACCGGTGCGGGCAGCGGAATCGGCGAACAGATTGCCCGCGCGTTGTCCAGTGCTGGCGCCCGTGTTTCATTGATGGGCAGAACACACACAACACTGGTGTCCGTGGCGCAATCACTCGATCATAAATCACAGATCGCTGTGGCTGATGTCACAGATCGGCCTGGTGTCGCCGAAGCAGTCGAGCGGATTGTCGATCAGCACGGGCCGATTAAGGTTTTGATCAACAATGCCGGCGGTGCTGTCAGTGAATCATTTGCTGCCGGAGAATCTGATTGCTGGGACGAGATGATCGATGTCAATTTGAACGGACTTTTCAACACCACAAGATGTGTTCTACCGCAAATGAAGAAACTGGCCAGCGGCAGGATCGTGACCATCGCCAGCACGGCAGGCCTGAAGGGCTATCCCTACGTCGTTGGTTACTGTGCAGCCAAACACGGGGCGATCGGGTTCACACGGGCCCTGGCTGCTGAACTGGCGGGGACTGGCATCACAGTCAATGCAGTATGCCCGGGGTTTACCGACACACCAATGCTGTCGAGGTCGATCGACACCATCGTGAGTAAAACAGGCCGCGACCGTGAAGAGGCCCGAGCGGATTTGACCAGGATGAATCCCCAGGGTCGCTTGATCGAACCAGCAGAAGTGGCCAACTGTGTGTTATGGCTGTGCTCATCGGCAGCAGGTTCAGTCAACGGCCAGGCACTTGCTGTTGACGGCGGTGAGACAGCTTTATGAAAGCTCAATCCCAAACTTCGGATGTTGTCACCACCATCAGCCGTAGCAGAGTCAGCGGCAAATCTGCGCTTAGGGCTTGGCTACGGCTTTGGTCCTGTGTCGGTTCGGTCGAAAGGGTTGTGCGTACACGCTTATACGGCGATCACGGCATGACACTGCCGCGTTTTGACTATTTATCACAACTCTATCGGCAACCGAATCGTCGGATGAACATGACTGAACTCAGTCGGCGACTGATGGTGTCCGGCGGTAATGTCACTGGCCTTACGGACAGGCTGGTGGCCGATGGTCTGGTTGAAAGAGAACAGGATCCGTCCGATCGGCGCGTACAGATTATTGCGCTGTCTGATTATGGTTATGAACGTTTTACTCAAGTCGCGCGTGAACACGAAAAATGGATAGGTGAGCTGTTTGAGGACCTGAGCCCGGACCAGGTGGGTGTGCTGAACCAGACGCTCGGGCAGTTGAAGACGTCGCTCGAGAGAAAATTGAATGAGCAGCAGGAGGAATGAATATGGGCAGCATGACTGATTATCAGTCCCAGCACTTCGGTTGGCAGGTCACCGACAGGGTCGCGACGATTACGTTGAATCGTCCTGAGCGGAAAAACCCGCTGACATTCGAGTCCTACGCCGAACTGCACGATGTCTTTGAGCGGTTGAATGGCTGTGACCAGATCCGTGCCGTTGTGATTACCGGTGCCGGGGGCAATTTCTGCTCCGGCGGTGACGTGTTTGAAATAATTGAACCACTGACTAAACGTGACGAGGTGGGTCTGAAGCAATTTACCGAGATGACCGGCTCGGTGGTTAAGGCGATGCGTCACTGTCCACAGCCAATTGTGGCTGCGGTCGATGGCATTTGTGCCGGTGCCGGCGCAATACTGGCAATGGCTTCAGACATCCGTATCGCAACCGCGAGGGCGCGCACTGCATTCCTGTTTGTCCGGGTCGGCCTGGCCGGTTGTGACATGGGTGCCTGCGCCATTCTGCCCCGGATTATCGGGCATGGACGAGCCTCAGAATTGCTCTACACGGGTCGCTTTATGGATGCTGACGAAGGTGAGCGCTGGGGCTTTTTTAATCGGATCGAATCGCCGGAGTCAGTTCTGGAAGCCGCCCAGGCGTTGGCTGTTTCGCTGGCACAAGGACCCAGCTACGCACATGCCGTAACCAAAAGACAACTGCACGCAGAATGGGACATGTCTGTCGATGAGGCTATCGATGCGGAGGCACGCGCCCAGGCTGAATGCATGGCGACCAAAGATTTTCAGCGTGCCTTCGAAGCATTTGCTGCCAAGCGCACGCCGGTCTTTGAAGGTAACTGAGATGCCCGATAAAAGTTATCTCGACTGGCCCTTTTTTGACAGCCAACACCGGGTCCTGGCGCAAAGCGTGGAGGTATGGGCGGCAGCGCACGTCGACCAGATTATAGAAGCGGGTAACGGCTTGGATGACATCTGTATCAGTCTGGTTCGTGCACTGGGTGATGCGGGTATTTGTCGCCATGCGGTGGCTGAAGGCGATGCGCCGTTCGATGTGCGGTCGCTGTGCGTGATCCGTGAAACACTGGCACAATTTTCCGGATTGGCTGATTTTGCGTTCGCTATGCAGGGCCTGGGTTCCGGCCCGATCTCACTGTTCGGGACAGAGACGCAAAAAAATCAGTTTCTACCCGGTGTCGCGAGTGGACAGGCCCTGCCCGCGTTTGCCCTGTCCGAACCCGAAGCTGGCTCCGATGTCGCATCAATTACGACCAGCGCGCGGACAGATGGTACCGATTATCTGATCGACGGCTGTAAGACCTGGATATCCAACGGTGGTATTGCCGATCACTATGTCGTATTTGCGCGTACCGGTGAGGGATCAGGAACCAGAGGACTATCCGCATTCATCGTGCCGGCTGATAGCCCAGGGTTATCCATCACAGAGAGGATTGAGATCATTGCGCCCCATCCACTGGCGACCTTGGAATTTGACTCGGTCCGGGTACCGGCCGAGCTGAGAGTTGGTGCGCCCGGCGAGGGGTTCAAGGTGGCCATGGCGACATTGGATATTTTCCGTTCTACTGTCGGTGCGGCGGCACTGGGACTGGCCCGACGGGCCTTGAGTGAAACAGTCAGGTTTGTCGGTGAACGAAAAATCGGTGATACGGTGCTTGCCAGCTATCAGATGACACAGGCCCGTATTGCAGATATGGCAACCGGTGTCGATGCGGCTGCATTACTGGTCTATCGTGCGGCATGGACGAAAGACAGCGGGGCCCCACGGATCTCCAGGGAAGCTTCTATGGCAAAATTGTTCGCAACCGAAGAAGCGCAGCGTGTTATTGATTCTGCGGTTCAGTTACACGGCGGACAGGGTGTTCGGACAGGTCGCAAGGTCGAAGAGCTATATCGGGACATTCGGGCCATGCGGGTTTACGAGGGTGCCAGCGAAATTCAGAAATTGATTATTGCTCGGCAGACCCTGGGAACACCTTGATTTGACCCTTTACCGCAATTACCGATCGTGCGTTGATCAACAGAGCTCATAAAGCGAATGGGAGAGGCCATAGATACATTTGCTCGCGAAAATCTACCGGCAATCGAGTTGTGGCCAGAGATTGATCTAACGCACAGCGCATACCACTATCCTGATCGATTCAACTGCGTCACGCGGTTTCTCGATCAGTGGATCGAGCGAGGTGAAGGCCATCGAACAGCGCTGGTAACGCCGAGTGATCGCTGGACTTATGACAATCTCTATCAGCAGGTCAACCGGATTGCGCATGTTCTGGTTGAAGACTATGCCCTGGCTCCGGGGAATCGGGTGCTGCTGCGCTCTGCGAACAACCCGATGATGCTGGCGGCCTACCTGGCAGTGATCCGGGTGGGTGGGATCGCGGTAGGCACCATGCCGCTGCTGCGGTCTACGGAGTTAAGTGACATACTGAATAAGGCTCGAATTACCCATGCCTTGTGTGATTGGCGACTGCGCGCCGAGCTCGAAGCCTGCCGCGACCGGGCGCAGGACCTGACTACGATTGGTTACTTTCACTCGACAGCGTCCGACGGGCTTGAAGCACTGATGGATGGAAAACCGACCGATTACACAGCTTTTGACAGTGCGATAGACGATATCTGCCTAATTGCCTTTACCTCTGGCACGACTGGCCAGCCTAAAGGGACAATGCATTTTCACCGGGATCTGCTGGCCATTTGCGATGGATTCAATCGCATGGTCTTAAGGCCTGAGCCCGATGACATCTTTTGCGGCAGTCCACCGCTGGCGTTTACGTTTGGGTTGGGTGGCATGGCGCTGTTTCCGCTCGATGTAGGCGCCGCAGTGTTTCTACTGGAAAAGGCGTCGCCCGCTGTGTTGCTTGAGGCGATAGAGCATTATCGTGCGACGATTTGCTTCACGGCGCCCACAGCGTATCGCGCGATGTTGCCAGAACTGGCCACGCATGATGTTTCGTCGTTGCGCAAGGCGGTGTCGGCCGGGGAACATCTGCCAGCCGCTACCTTTAATGCCTTTTTCCAGGCCACCGGGATCAAACTGATCGATGGACTCGGTTCTACCGAGATGCTGCATGTCTTTGTGACCGCGCGCGAGGAAGATATGAAACCCGGTGCGACCGGCATAGCGGTTCCCGGGTACCGTGTTGCCATTCTGGATGATAACGGCGCCGAATTGCCGACTGGGCAGGTGGGTCGACTGGCGGTAAAGGGGCCTACGGGTTGCCGCTATCTGGCAGATGAGCGTCAGAAGGCCTATGTCCGTGATGGATGGAATCTGCCGGGTGATACCGCCCGTATGGATGAAGACGGCTATATCTGGTATGAGGCAAGGACCGATGACATGATTGTTTCATCGGGTTACAACGTAGGTGCACCAGAAGTGGAAAATGCATTGCTTAAACATCCGGCGGTTTTCGAGTGTGGCGTGGTGGGCCGAAAGCATGACCAGCGCGGTACTATCATTAAGGCCTATGTTGTGTGTGCTGACAACGTTAAGCCCGGACCAGAACTGGTGGCCGAGCTCCAGAATCATGTGAAGCACACGATCGCGCCGTATAAATATCCGCGTGAGGTGGAATTCGTGAGTGAACTGCCCAAAACTGGGACCGGCAAGATTCAGCGTTTCCGGCTCCGTGAAATGGCGCAGAAAGAAGGAACGCATCATGGGTAACCGAACTGTACTTCCGGAGGGTTGGCGTCGCCCCAAGGGTTATTCGAACGCGGTTGTCGCCCAAGGGTGTCAAATCTATGTTGCCGGGCAGGTGGGCTGGGATAGTGAGGAGAGATTTAATTCTGATGATATAGCAGAGCAGGCCGCACAGGCGCTCCGAAACGTTGTCGCGGTTCTGGAAGCTGCCGGGGCTGGGCCCGAGCATATCGTTCGCATGACGTGGTATGTCACTGACAAGGCCGCTTACATCGCGGGGCTCAAGGAAATCGGCCAGGCTTATCGAGACATTATCGGACGGAATTTCCCCGCCATGACTGCGGTCGAAGTCACAGCCCTGGTCGAGGATCGGGCCAAGGTCGAAATCGAATGTACAGCTGTCGTGGACGAAGGTTCGGGTTAGCTGGAACGTACTGGGCAAGGAGAAACGCATGTTTACTGACCGTATTGAAGGCAAATGGGTTGATGCATTCCGTGATGTGCTCGAGTTGTGCAAGGTGACCCCAGGGGAGGAGGTGGTAATCCTGTCTGAGACCCAGTCGCGCGCTGTGAATGTTCAACTCACCGAACTCGCCCTGCTGGCGCTCAAAGCCCGCCCATTTCATGTGGTAATGCCGACGCCGGTGCAGACCGCGCCGGTTTCGGTCCGATCAACCGGTGCGTCTGATGCGTTACAGCAGAACACAGCTGCATTGAACGCGCTCGCCAGCGCGTCGATGGTTGTCGACCTTACCTGTGAAGGATTACTGCACTCAACCGAGCTGCCCACGATTTTGAAGGGCGGCGCCAGGGTACTGATGATCTCGAATGAGCACCCGGAAGCGCTCGAACGCCTGCGTCCGGCCGAGGATCTCAAGCCCAGGGTCCGCGATGCAGTTAAACAGACCAAGGCGGCTCGCAAGATGACAGTAACTTCGGATGCCGGCAGTGATCTGGTGATCGATATTGCCGACTGTCCTGTTGCTGGTGTGTGGGGATGGACAGACAGACCGGGTACCGTGACACACTGGCCAGGTGGGATACTGGTTGCGTTTCCAGGTCGAAATGCGGTTAACGGCCGGTTGGTGATGAAGCCGGGCGATATCAATCTTACGTTCAAGCGTTACATCGAAACACCGATCACGCTGGTCATCGAGAATGACTATGTGACCCAGGTCGAAGGCGACGGACTCGATGCGCAGTTGATGCGTGAGTATTACGCAGCCTGGGATGATCCTGAAGCTTATGGGGTCTCCCATGTGGGCTGGGGATTGAATCCCAATGCGCGCCACGAAGCGCTGACCATGTATGACAAACATGACATCAACGGCACTGAACTGCGGGCGCTCGCAGGAAACTTTCTGTTTTCAACAGGCGCCAATGAATTTGCCAAACGATTCACGATGGGTCACTTTGATCTGCCGATGATCGGGTGCACAGTCGCCTTAGATGGCGTACCGGTCGTTGAAAACGGTCAGTTGGTTGGAGCGGAATCGAGTGGGTAAGGTCGACTATATCGAAACAGGTTCAGGTCCTACGGTGATGTTTCTGCACGGTATCGGTGGCGGGGCCTTGGGGTTCAAGCACCAGTTGGAAGTTTTTGCTCGGGCCGGTTTTCGTGCTGTTGCCTGGGACATGCCAGGATATGGCCGGTCGGATCCGCTCGAAGACATGACTTTTCCGGCGCTGGCTGATGCCATGCTCTGGCTGGTGGATCAACTCAGCGTCGACACGGTGCACGCTGTTGGTCATTCTATCGGCGGGATGGTGGTGCAGGAATTTGCCTGCCATCATCAGAGCCGGCTGGCGTCCATGGTGTTGGCCCAGACCTCACCGGCATTCGGCAATCCATCAGGTGATTTTCAGAAAAAGTTTGTTGCTGACCGACTCAAGCCGCTGCAGGAGGGGAAGACGATGGCTGATATCGCCGAAGATGTCATTCCAGAACTCATTGCAGGTGGTGCATCCAGTGATGCTTTGGAGTTGGCCAAGGCCTGCATGAATCAGATCACCCCTGATACCTACAGCGCAGCGATGCGATGCATTGTGACCTTCGAGGGTCGGGACAACCTGCCCAGAATTACGTTACCCACACTGGTACTGGCGGGTGATCAGGATCAAAACGCGCCCGCGCCCATGATGGAGAAGATGGCGTCGAAGATACCGGGTGCGGAGTATGTTTTGCTCGCCGAGACAGGGCACCTGGCACCCATAGAAAATGCAGAAGGTTTCAACAGAGTTGTTGTCGAATTTGTTCAACGGCACCAGCAAAACTTGGAGTTATAGGTATGGCGACTCGTCCGGCAGATTGCCACCCTGATGCGCCAATGTTTGAAGCGGATGCCTGGGGACTGACCTCCCAGGAGCGTGAGCTTTCGACCGTTGCAAGAGAGCTTGGCCAATCCCGGTTTGCCGAGCGCGCGGCCGGTTACGACCGGGAGGCGTCATTTCCGACCGAAAACTATCGGGATATGCACGAGGCTGGACTGCTCGGGATATGTATACCTAAAAGCGATGGCGGACATGAGGCACCGCTGCGGTGTTATGCCCTGGCGGCAGCGGAGATTGGGCGCTACTGCGGTGCCACTGCGCTGACTTGGAACATGCACGTGAGTTCCTGCTTGTGGTCAGGTGCACTGACAGACGATCTTGATATGGATGATGTGGTTCGGGCGCAGCACCACCAGAATCGCTCGATTCACTATCGGCGAATTCTGGATGATGGCGCAATCTATGCGCAGCCTTTTTCTGAAGGTGGTGCAGCGGCATCGGGCGCCGTTGCGTTTGGCACCACGGCTCGTAGAGTTGAGGGGGGCTGGCAGGTAAACGGTAAGAAAATCTTTGCCTCACTTGCAGGCAGTGCGGATTATTACGGTGCATTGTGTACCGAACTGCTTCACGAGGATGATCGCCCGAGTCGGCGAAATACGCTTTATCTGGCCATTCCTGCGGCGGCCGGCGGGGTTCGCGTCACTGGTGACTGGGATCCGATGGGTATGAGAGGTACGGTGAGCCGCACACTGCTGTTCGAGGACGTGTTTGTGCCTGACGGGTCTGAACTGATGCCACGTGGGATTTACTATCAGGCAGCAAGTCAGTGGCCACACATGTTTCTAACCCTGACGCCTGCTTACCTTGGCTTGGCGCAGGCGGCTTATGACTTTACAGTTCGGTACCTGCGTGGCGAGGTGCCGGGGATGCCACCGACAAAGCGGAGGATGTATCCGACCAAGCGTTTGGCGGTCGCACAGATGCGGGTCATGCTGGAGCAGACCAAATCGGTCTGGTTTCAAGTGATGAGCGAAGCGCGTCGAAATCCGACCAAGGACCAGGTGATGCGGGCTTACGTCGCTCAGTATACCGTTATGGAAAATTCCAATGAACTGGCTCAACTTGCAATTCGTACCTGTGGCGGCCAATCCATGCTCAAGGAGTTGCCGCTGGAACGCATCTACCGGGATTCCCGCTGTGGGTCGCTGATGCTGCCCTGGACGGCCGAACTATGCCTCGACAAACTGGGTCGGGACACGCTTTACGAGGTTGGTGAGACGGATGAATCATGAGTCAGGATGTCTGTCAGTGGATCGAAACACACGCTGACTTTGCTCCTGAAAAAATTGCCGTTCGATTCGAGGGGCAAGAAATTACTTACCGCCAGCTGCTGTTGCAGATCAAGACGACGGCGGCTGTTCTCAAAGCGGCCTATGACATTGGTCGGGGCGACCGCATTGCCTACCTGGGCTTCAATTCTCCCGAACTGCTGGTACTTTTCTTTGCCTGTGCGCGGCTGGGGGCCTTGCTGTTGCCGCTCAACTGGCGGCTGACGCGTCCGGAGCAGGCCTATATTCTGGAAAATGCCGCGGCCAGGATACTGGTCTGCGATGATGATCACGTGACGATTGGGCATCAGTTATCAGAAACGGTGCCCGGCTGCAAAATCTGCGATCACGCTGATATCGCTGCGGTCACAGGCGGTACGGAGGGTCGGGTAGACCGCAATCCGCATATCGATCTCACAACACCCCTGCTGCTGGTCTATACATCCGGTACGACAGGCCAGCCTAAAGGTGCGGTACTGACGCAGGAAGCCGTATTGTTCAATGCCTTGAACAGTGTCCACATGCATGATCTGGATGTCTCGGATCACATTCTCACTGTGTTGCCGATGTTTCATGTGGGTGGGCTGAACATACAGACCACACCTGCCCTTTATGTCGGTGCAACCGTTACGTTACAGCGACGCTTTGAACCGGCCATGGTGCTGTCAGCCATTCGCGATCTTCGTCCAACTCGGCTTGTGCTGGTCCCGGCCACAATCATCGCGTTGGCCGAACATCCGGACTTTAAGACCACAGACTTGGGTTCAATTCGGTCAGTGACGACAGGGTCGACCATTGTTCAGAAGTCGGTGATCGATATTTTTCACGACCGCAACGTTCCGGTTATCCAGAACTACGGCTTGACAGAGACCGGCCCTGTTGCACTTTACCTCCGTATTGATAATGCTTTCAGCCGCGTTGGGTCAACTGGCCGTGGGGCGCTGCATACACGCTTTCGAATCGTCGACGAGGAAGACCGAGATGTGCCTGCAGGGCGGTCGGGTGAACTTCTGCTGCAGGGGCCGAACGTGCTCTCGGAGTACTGGGGTGATCCGGCAGCGACCCGTGAGGCACTGCAGGAAGGATGGTTCAGGACAGGTGACATCGGTTACTGTGACACTGATGGCTATGTGTATATCAACGACCGGAAGAAAGACGTGGTGATTTCTGGCAGTGAAAATATATATCCTGCCGAACTCGAGCACGTACTGGATCAAATTGAGGAGCTGGTCGAGGCCGCAGTAATCGGTATGCCCGATAGCAAGTGGGGTGAGGTGCCTGTTGCGGTTATCGTGCTGGAAGCAGGCTGTGACATCGACAATGCCGCGCTGTTGTCGTGCTTCGATGGGGTGCTGGCCCGGTTTAAGCATCCCAAGGCGGTGGTCCGTGTCGATGCGCTGCCCCGGAATGTGATGGGCAAGGTTCTTAAACATGAACTGCGGCAGATGCTCGCTGACGGGACCCTAGTGCCCGAGTGAGGCGATGTAGTGCCGCCAATGAGTAACACAACTTTGGGTGTCGACTGAAAGGACATGGACACGACTCTGGGAATCACACTGCTAGGGACCGGTTGTCCATCTGTCAGTACGGCCCGGTTTGGTCCTGCCAACCTAGTTCAGTGCGGCAGCATGAAGCTGCTCGTTGACATCGGATCCGGTGTCACCCAGCGGCTGCTGGGGTGTGGTGCGAACGGCGCAATAATTGACGCGGTGCTGGTGACCCATATCCACACCGACCACCTGGTAGACCTTTACCAGTTCATCATTTCTTCCTGGCATCAGAACCGCGACCGCAAGCAGGTCATCTACGGACCGCCCGGTATCAAAGAGTTGGTCGAATCGACGATGGCAGTGTGGCGGACGGAGCGGGAACTTAGGATCAAGTGGGAAAAACGCTCATCGCTCGCTGCGTTTGAGATCGAAATCCATGAGCTTGAATCGGAAGGCGTAGTACTCGAGCATGCCGGCGGCCGTGTCAGCTTGGTCAAGGTCGAGCACCAGCCGGTTGAACCGGCATTTGGTTTTATTTTTGAAGCGAGCGGGCGCAAGCTGGTTTTGAGCGGCGACACGCGGTATTGCGAAAACCTCGTTGAGGCTGCCAGGGGAGCAGATGTTCTGGTGCACGAGGTTTTTGTCCATGGCTCGATGCCGGTGATCGGCACCCGCACTGAGCGGGGACTGGCCAACGTGGCGGCTTACCACACGGCCAGTACCGATGTCGGCAAAGTAGCTGCGCGGGCGGATGTGGGTTGCCTGCTTCTGACCCATATCGTGCCTCCCGACACCGATCGTGCAAGATTGTTAGAACAAGCGCGTGCAGAGTATGCCGGTCCAGTCATCGTGGGCGAAGACCTCATGGCGATCGATGTCATCACAGGAAGTGTGCAGTGGGGTGATGTGAACTTCAGCCTGCCGGTCAGGTCATAACCGGTAAGGTGTAGGCAGGTGTTGACTGAGTATCCAGAATGAAAGCGCCATCAGTGCTTGAAGGCGACGTTGTTTGTATTTGGTCAGGTGCCGCAGTCTGTGGGGAGGGGCCACTGTGGATGCCTGAGCAGTCGGTACTCTACTGGGTGGATATTGATGGCTGTCAGGCGCATCGGTACAGCACAGCAAACCAGCAGGTTAAAACCTGGTCGCTTGCTGAGAAAACGGGCTGGCT
>Ga0207966_1000079_pt1 | contig 49637 bp, 36 predicted proteins | sample Knorr_S23_td_NAD_FD_185611 | JGI IMG/M metagenome (GOLD analysis project Ga0207966, IMG submission 185611) | Marine microbial communities from Southern Atlantic Ocean transect - Knorr_S23_td_NADW_ad_2500m_LV_B (SPAdes) (version 2) | ecosystem: Environmental > Aquatic > Marine > Oceanic | place...
CGGAGGGCCAGCCTCCGGAAGAGGACTCGAAGAACGAGACGAAGGTGAAGTCCTCGCCGTTCGAGCTCTTGAGGTTCTCAAGCGAAGGGGCCGCGCTGTCCATGCACGGCGCGCACCAGTGCGCTCCGACGTATTCGCCGAACACAGCGTGCCCCGGGCTGGTTGCATACAGGGGCATTTCCTTCTGCTTCAGTTGTTCGCGTTCCTCGACCTTATCGTCCATCGCCATGAAGCCTGTGAAGGACATCATGACCACCAAGGCTGCCAAGGCCACCGGTTGAACGATTGACAGCATTCGCACTGTAGTCATCATTTTTTCCGTAGCGAGGCGCCGTATAACCATGCTGCACTCAAGAGAGAACGAATTACCGGCTCTACGAGCCGCCGAAGAACTTGAAGCGTGAAGGCGGACCGGGGGGCCATGAATGCCGACGGCAGGGGCGAGTGGGTAGCACTGAGGGAGGACGACGGGCGGGCTTACCTGCTGCGTCGGGTCCCCGGTGAGGTCAAGGTGAAGGGGCTGGGCAGGTTCGATGCCGAGCAGCTCCTGAACGGCTACTCTATCGGTGATAGGATCAGTGTCGGGCAGAAGTCGTTGACCATCGTCGATCCTGCACTTCCTGAGGCCCGCCGGAACATGGCGCGGAGGGCTCAGGTCATCGGCGCGAAGGACTCAGGGTTCCTCATTTCCTGGATGGGGATCGGAGTGGGTTCGAGGGTTCTAGAGGGTGGGCACGGCTCAGCCGGGCTCGCGATGCATTTGGCTAACGTCCTAGGCTCATCTGGAACCCTCATCTCAGTCGAATCCAGACCCGAGCACGCTGAGATTGGCCGAGCCAACATGGAGCGGCTGTCCGAGGTGCTCCCTGAGTTCCCCGACTGGCACCTGATCGACGGCGATCTAATCGACGTCGGACAGGCTGTCTCAGAGGTCTGCGAATCGCTCGATGCTGCCATCCTCGACGTCGCCGAACCGTGGCAGGTCGTCCCGGCCATCGAGCCGCTGCTGCGGGCCGGAGGTAGGCTGGCCTGCTACTGCCCGACCACCGTGCAGCTCGAGAGGTCCTGGGAGTCCGCCCAGAGACAGGGGCTGGTCATCGAATGGGCCGGTGAAATGATTGAGCGCAAGTGGGTCAAGGCGAGCAAAGGCGGGGTCAGGCCAGGTAACCAGCCGATGGGGCACACCGCCTTCTTGCTGATTGCAGCGAAGATCGCCCCTTACGAAGAAGAGTGAGGGGCTACCCGTGGGCTGGGTCAGCGACTTCAGGGGCAGGGTTGCCGATGTCGGCTGGACCTCAGGTACAGTCTTCCGGGAGTTCATGAGATTCAACGTCACGGGTTGCTTCAACTCGGCATTCGCATTCATCCTGTACGAGTTGCTCTACCGGGTCAACATCTGGGATGCTCACACGGCTGTGGCGGCTTGGGTGGTATCCAGCATCATAGGGAACGTCGAAGCCCACTACATGCACTACAGATTCACATTCAAGTCGGTCTTCAATTACTCCGCCAGCCTGAATAGAGCATTCTGGTGCTACACTGCTCTGCTCGCAGTGACCACGACCTCGGAGTACTTCATGATCGAGAGATGGCTCATCAACCACCACATTGCTTGGCTGATCAACACCTGCGTGTTTGGCTTCCTGAACTTCGTGCTCATCCGCTGGCTGGCCTTCCCTCCCGAACTCGACGAGGCCTATCTCGAGCGATTGTCGGATGATTGAGCCTCTGAGCCCGATACCATTCAAAACCCCGACCCGACACGAGAGGGGCATGAGGGACAGCAGCGGATGGAGGCCTACGGCCTACCGCTCCCACACCATCGGGCAGGTCGTTGCCAGCGGCGCGGACATGGTCGGCTCCGAGGTCACCGTGGCCGGCTACGCCGAGACCGTGCGCGGGCGAGGCGGGATTTGCTTCCTAATGCTGCGTGACGGCACCGGCCACATCCAGGCCTTCCTCAAGAAGGACAACATGGACGAGACGCTGTTCGACACCATCCAGTCGGCCACCCGAGAGTCGACCATCCAAGTCACAGGCACAGTAGCCCAGAAGCGCCCTCCTAAGGTCGCAGAAGGAGATCCCGTCCCTTCCCCGGAATACGAGGTAAATGTGTCCACAGGCGCCATACTCGCCGATGCGGCAGCCCCCCTGCCGGTAGGGGTGATCGACGATGTCCACGTCGGACTCGATGTCAGGCTGGACAACCGTCACCTCGACCTTCGCAGGGCGCACGTGAACGCGATGTTCCAACTACGAGGGAATGTCCTGCAGTACGGCCGCGACCACCTCATCTCCGAGGGTTTCCAGGAGATTAACACGCCGAAGATTATCGCCGCTGCCGCCGAAGGCGGCACCAACCTGTTCCCAATGAAGTACTTCGAGACCGACGCGTACCTCTCACAGAGCCCTCAGCTGTACAAGCAGCTGGCTGTCCTCGGTGGGCTCGAGCGTGTCTTCGAGATCGGCCCGGCATTCCGAGCCGAGAAGCACGATACCTACCGCCACTTGAATGAGTTCATCTCCTTCGACATCGAGGGCGCGTGGATGGACGACGAGGACGTGATGGGCGTGCAAGAGAGGATGCTCCATCACATCTGGAGCGAGGTGGCGGCCAATGACCAGACCCTCATAGACGTGGTCAACGAGTACCGGGTCAGCCAGGGCCAAGACCCTGTGACCGTGGAGATCCCAAACGTGCCGTTCCCGCGCATCCCTTACTGCGATGCCATCGAGATCGTCAAAGCGGGCGGTGGTGAAATCGAGTGGGGAAACGACATCGAGAGCCATCACTGCGACATCATCGCAGCTCAGTACCCGGGCTTCCACTTCATCCCACGCTGGCCGATGTCGATGAAGCCGTTCTACATCCACCACAAGGAGGAGGAAAAGGGCACCTCGGGCGGCCAGCTCAGCCGCGGCTTCGACCTCAACTACGGACGAGACGAGATGACCAGCGGCGGCCAGCGCGAGCACAGGGTCGATGTGCTCGAGGAGAACCTGCGCAATATGGGCCTAGAGCCAGCCGACTTCACCTTCTACACAGACGGTTTTCGATACGGCGCGCCCCCGCACGCCGGCTGGGGGCTTGGAGTCGCCCGTCTGCTGATGGTGCTGACAGGGGCGGGCAACATCCGCGAGGTCGTGCTGTTCCCGCGCGACAGAAGCAGGGTTACGCCCTGACCGAAAATAACGGGTATCTAAGGCCCCTCCGCGAAACGGGGACCATGGCCAAGCCGAGATTCGCCTATTTGCTCCTGAAGGAGCATCCGTACGGCCGCGAGATGTTGCGGCAGATTCTCTCAGGGGGCTATGTCCCGCAGATCATTATCGAGGAGGACTCGGCGGTCGGAGACGAGGAGCGCGAGAAGTTCCTCGAGCGCATAGAGGGCAACCCGATAGCGCCCTCTATCGCCGAACAAGCCGCCGAAAACGGCATCCCGCTCGTCACCGTCCCAATCCATAGGTCACCCGAGGTGATGCCTCACCTCGAAGGCATGGAGCTCGACCTCATCGTCTTCGGCGGCACCCGGATTATCCGTGGGGAGATCCTCGACTACCCAAAGGACGGGGTCATCAACGCGCATCCGGGCTTCCTTCCCGATTGCAGGGGCTCAGCCTCACCCGCGTGGTCGGTCTACCACGACATCAGAATCGGTTCGACATGCCACTTCTGCGACAACGGCATAGACACCGGTGAGATGCTGCTGAGGCGCGAAGTACCGGTGAGGAGGGGCATGACGTACGAGGATCTGTGCTACCAGACACTGGCATTGGCTGGGGTCTTGATGAAGGAGGCATTGATGGCATACGAGGACGGCCGATGGGACGAGATGCGTCGACCACAAGGTGAAAGCGAGCACCCGACCTTCCGCAATGCGTCGGATGAGGTGCTCGAGGTGGTTTACCGGAAACTGCGCGACCAGACGTACGCTCATTACGTGGATTAGGTGTGAATATGAACGATGAACTGCTCAATGACGGATTCCCGTTCGCCGAAGGCGTCCTAGACGGAAAAACTGCACTCGTTTGCGGTGCCTCGAAGGGCATCGGACGCGCCTGCGCACTGATGCTCGCTCGCGCGGGTGCCGGCGTAGTCGCGTGCGCCCGCTCTGCGGTCGACCTCGACTCGCTGGTGGCTGAGATGCACGGAGATGGGCACGAGGCCCTCGCATTGGATCTCGAGGACCTAGATGCGGTGCGCGAGGCCGTCTCAGGCATGGGCACCATACATATCCTGGTGAACAACTCAGGCGGTCCACCCGGAGGCCCGCTGCTGGAGAACACGCTAGACGAGTTCGAAGGCCCGTTCCGCCGCCACCTGCACGCTGCTCACACAATCACCCAGGCACTTGTTCCTGGGATGGAAGCAGCCGGCACCGGGCGAATCGTGAACATCATCTCGACCTCGGTGCGCGAGCCGATCGACAACATCGGTCTTTCGAACACTCTGCGCGGGGCGATGGCCTCGTGGGCCAAATCGCTGTCTCGCGAGCTGCCCGCGTGCGTGACCATCAACAACATCATGCCCGGCTTCACCGACACCGACCGGCTCGGCTCGCTGGCCGCCTCGATATCCGAGAGCACCGGCAGGCCAGTCGAGGACGTGCGCGACGAGTGGATGAGCGGCGTGCCCATCCAGCGGCTCATCGACCCGCTCGAGACTGCGGCTGCGGTCACCTGGCTGTGCCTACCAAGCAGCAGCGCCGTCCGCGGCATCAGTCTGGCAGTCGACGGCGGGAGAATGCGTTCGATCTAATTGGTGATGCGCTTGCGCTTTGACATATTCTTCTCAATCTCTCAGACGCCGGACACCTCCGGCTACACTCCATCCGAGAGCGAGATGTTCACCGGCTTCTTCGATCAAGTGGAGCTCGCCGACGAACTCGGCTTCGGAGTGGGCTGGGTCGCTCAGGCGCACCTCTCCACGGAGGTGCAGAAGCACAACAGCAGGCCCGTCGTGCCTCACTTCCCCGGTGAGGTCGGGCTTTGCACTGACTTCTTCCAGGTCGCAGGGCAGATGTTCGCCCGTACCGAGCGGATGGAGGTCGGCAGCGCGGTGATGTCGATCCTCGGCTCAGGCGGGCCGATCGCACAAGCCGAGCGCGTTGGATCGTTTCTCGCACTGCACGGCCTCGACCCGGATGAGTCCCGCCGCCTGCACGTCGGTTTCTCAGCCGGCCGCTTCGAGTTCATGGCCCGTCCCTATGGCGTCGTCCCGCGCGACGCGGTCGAGGTGGCCGCTTGGCCGGCCCTGCGCGGCCAGGTCTTCGCCGAGGCCTCGGAGATATTCCTCCGGCTGCTGAACGGCGAGGTGGTATCGTCGGACATGATTCGGCCCACAGTACTGACTCGGGCCAACTTCCGATCCGACGAGGACTGGGGGATGGTGCAGCAGGCCGCCGTCGAATGCCGAGGGCTAGATGGAGAGCCGGACGAGGTGCCCATCGAGAGCCGTTACGAGTTCGAAGAGATCAAGACGATACCCCAGGAGTGGCGGAGGGAACTGCTCAACCTGGTGCTCGGCAGCCACGACCCTAAACTGCAGGCCGATGTGAACAAGCTCAGGCCAGTCCAGGTGTTCAACCTCAGCATAACCCCGCCTCACATCATTGAGGAGACGCACGACAGGTTCAGACAGCACTACCACCCTGACGGCGGCCCATGGGAGCGAAGCATGATGCCGCGCACCATCATGGTCTTCGTCAACGATGAGGAGGGGCTCACGCCAGAAGAGCAGGACGCTGCGGCGATGGATGAGGCGAAAGCCGCGCTTTCGACCTACTGGAGCGCTCTGGAGGGAACCATCGACCCGGCGAAGGTCGAGCGGGCGACAGACAATGCGGTGATAGGAAACGTCAAGCGCGTGAGCGAGCAGATTCTCGAGAGATTCCACCCTGATGACCGCCTGATGTGCTGGTTCGACTTCTTCAACCACGACAGCGAGCGCGTCAAGAGGAACATGACGGCATTCATGACCAAGGTCGCACCGCGCGTCAACCGAGGCGTGTAAGATGAGTGAGAGAGACAGCGGCAGGCCATCGAGTGTGGCGCCCGGCAGACCGGGCTCCGCCATCTACCCGACGAACCCGCTTGGCGAGCAGCACGACGGCATCGCCACCGGGCGCGACGTGGAGTGGGAGCCGCTGGTCGACTTCCGTCGCATGGACGTCTCCGAGAACACCATCCACGGTGCAATCGCCTGGGCTCACGGCACAGAGATCGTCCACTCCTTCGGCGGCAACGTGCTGGTCTACGGGCGCTCGATGATGAAGCCGCTGATGATGAAGACCTTCCAAGAGGCGCTGGCCGCCGAGGGCCTGAGCTGGGAGCAGCGGGCAATCGCCTGCTCCTCGCACAACGGCGACACCGAGCATGTGGCTGCCGCGCAATCCCTGCTATCCGAGTCCGAGTGGGGGCTGATGCAGTGTCCCCTCGACGTCCCTCTCATCCAGTTCGGCCGTCAGGTCAGACGCCCCCGCCGCTGGTTCCACACCTGCTCGGGAGAGCATGCTGCGATGCTCAAGGCGCTGCGCAGGATGGGAATCAACCGAGCTGGCTACACCCTTCCCAGCGCGCCTTGGTTCCCGATGTACCTCGATGTGCTCCGCCGCATCATGGACAAGCCCGACTGGGAACCGCAGAGAGTCGCCAAGGACGGCTGCGGCCTGCCAACGGTCTCCAACACCGTGGACGAGCTCGCAGTGATGTTCGCCGGTCTCGTCCGAGAGAAAGATGATGACTGGATCTGGGAATCGATGAACCGTCATCCTGACCTTGTCGGCGGCTTCAATCGCCTCGACTCGACCTGCCTGAAGGCCGGTCGTGGGAAGTTGCTCGCGAAGGAAGGCGCGGACGGGCTGCTCGGACTCTCGATCATACACCCAGACTGGCCAAAGGGGCTCGGAATAGTCATCAAGATCGCACACGGCTGGAACAGCCAGGCGACCTGGTACGTAGCCAGAGCGGTCCTCGGCGTACTGGGAATCCGCCTTCGCAATCCCTACCCTCTCCATCGACAGAAGGCGTTCATCGTGCCGGGGATAGTGCCACAGCAGTATCTTGAGGAACTCGAGAGCGTCGTCACATGGGACGAATGGGACCCAGACAGGGACCGTTTCACCCTGGACTGGAAGGAGTACACTTCAGCGATGACCCGTTCCGACCCGTTCGCCAACGAGAGTGCGGAGGGTTCCTGAATGGATGATTTGCGCAACTACATCGGCGGCCAGTTCCTCACTCACTCCGGGGGGCAGTGGATGGACAACCCCGAGCCCGCCACGGGCTCGCACATCTGCCGCATCCCACTCTCTGACGCGTCCGATGTCGATGCCGCTGTCGATGCCGCGAGGGGAGCCCAGCCCGCTTGGGGTGCGCTGAGCCACTCAGAGCGCGCCGACTGGTTGGATCGCATCGCTGATGCCCTCGAAGCGCGCTACGAGGAGATCGCTGCGCTAGAGAGCCGTGACACCGGCAAGCCGATCTCACTCGCCCGAGAAGTGGACGCCCACCGTTCGGTGTCGAACTTCCGCTTCTTCGCCGGGATTCTTCGCGAGCACGAGGGGGAGGTCTTCGAGATGGCGAGCGCCACCAACTACGTGGTCAACAAGCCCGTCGGCGTTGGTGCGCTGATCACCCCGTGGAACCTGCCGCTCTATCTGCTCTCGTGGAAGGTGGCTCCCGCCATCGGCATGGGCAACACCGTGGTGTGCAAACCCAGCGAGCTGACTCCGATGACCGCCGACCTGATGATGCGGGTCATCGACGAGGTCGGCCTGCCTGCTGGCGTGGTCAACCTAGTCCACGGCGATGGGGCGGGGGCTGGCGCGCCTCTGGTCGCCCACTCGGACGTGGACCTCGTCTCCTTCACCGGCGGGACGTCGACCGGAGCGAAAGTGGCGGCATCGGCCGCTCCCGCGTTCAAGAAGCTCAGCCTAGAGCTCGGCGGTAAGAACGCAAGCATAGTGTTCGCCGACTGCGACATGGACTCGACTGTAGCCGGAGTCGTGCGAGCGGGCTTCCTCAACCAGGGCCAGGTCTGCCTGTGCGGCTCTAGGGTGCTGGTCGAGGACTCCGTCTACGCAGAGTTCCGAGACCGCTTCGTGGATGCCGTAGAGGCGATGCGGATCGGTGACCCTTCTGACGAGTCGACTGATCTCGGCGCGCTCATCTCAGAGGACCATCTCGCGAAGGTGCGGGGTTACGTCGAGCTGGCCAAGCAGGAGGGAGGAACCCTCCTGACCGGTGGCACGCCCTGTCTGCCATCCGGTTTCGAGGGCGGCAACTGGATGGCGCCCACGGTTATCGAGGGCCTAGGCCCGGACTCGCGGTGCTCTACCGAGGAGATCTTCGGGCCTGTCGTCACACTCCACCCGTTCGACAGCGAGGACGAGGCTGTGGCGATAGCCAACAACACCCGCTACGGACTGGCCGGCAGCGTCTGGACGAGTGACCTCGACAAGGGCAGGAGGGTCTCCGAGGCCATCGACACGGGGATGGTATGGGTCAACACCTGGCTGCACAGGGACCTGCGCGTCCCGTTCGGAGGCGTCAAGGACAGCGGAGTTGGCCGTGAGGGCGGCAAGTGGAGTCTGGACTTCTTCTCAGAGGCCATGAATGTCTGTGTCAAGCACGACTGATGCAGCAAGAGTGAAAGTCCGCTCTTGGGCGATGCGGGGCAATATGGCACCCGTGGGCATCGTCGGATTGGGCGCTTACGTGCCACCCGATGTCATGACCAACGACGACTGGGCCAAGATAGTCGACACCAGTGATGAGTGGATAACCACCAAGACCGGCATCAAGGAGCGCAGGATCGCCGCGGAAGACGTCTGCACCAGCGACCTCGCCGTCATCGCCTGCAAGCAGGCCATGGACGAGGCCGGCATCGGGCCGGGGGATGTCGACATGCTCATCCTCGCCACCTCCTCGCCCGACGTCCCTCTCTCCTCGACAGCGGGCATCACCCAGCACAAGCTCGGCTGCACCAAGGCGGCCGCCTTCGACATCAACGCCGTGTGTGCGGGCTGGGTGCAGGCGCTCGATGTAGGAGCGCGTTTCGCCGGCACCCCTGGATACGACAACGTGCTGGTCGTGGGTGCCGAGGTCTACAGCAGAATTCTCAACTGGGAGGATCGCACGACATGCGTCCTCTTCGGCGACGGTGCCGGGGCAGCGGTCCTGCAGGAGGTAGGCGAAGACAGGGGTCTACTCGGAAGCTGGATGATGTCCGACGGCGGCGGAGCTGAGGTCATCGTGATCCCGGCGGGCGGAGTCAAGAAACCGATTCCGTCCCCGGGCTTCGAGGACGGGGACCAGTACTTCCACATGGATGGGCCTGCTGTGTGGGACTTCGCCACCGAGGCTTTTCCGCAGGCGGTCCGGGGCGTCCTCGAGCGGACAGGTCGCTCGCTGGACGACGTCTCTCTGATCATCGCCCATCAGGCGAATCTGAACATCATCAAAGCGGGTATGGAGAATCTCGGGCTGCCGATGGACAAGACGTACACGAACCTGCACAAGTACGGCAACACCGCCGGCGCCAGTGTGCCTATCGCTCTGCGCGAGGCGCGCGATGAGGGACTGATAAAATCGGGCGACCTCGTGGTCACCGTGGCCTTCGGCGGCGGGCTGGCCTGGGGTGCCAATGCCATCATCTGGTGAGGAAAACATCATCCACTAGGATGCCAGCTCCCTAACTCCGCAGAAGGCATAGATGAAGTAGTATGAGTGTGGCGCAGTGAAAATATGCCTCAGGGTACAGTAAAGTGGTTTAACAGAGTAAAAGGATTCGGATTCATAGAACAGGAAGACGGTGAGGACCTCTTCGTTCACAAGACTGCGGTCGAGGGGACGATCGCAGATGGCGACGCCGTCGAGTTCGAAGTCGGCGAGGGGCCGAAGGGACCCAATGCCGTCAACGTCCGTAAAGTAGAGTGATTCGCTGACTAAGTGACTCAGCGGGCGACCGCTGGTTCTACTACTCCAGAGGAGTCCACGTGCCGGTGGCCGCGTCGAAGGTCACGATGCTCCCATCGGGGTTCTGGGCGAAGACCGTGCCCGAGTCGTCGACCCAGACCAACTGCCCCTGTTCGTTCAGCTTCGCGTCGGCCGGCGCCGAGGGCCTGTCGAACTCGGCCTCCAACTCCTGGATGAACTGGTCTGTATCGGCAGTCTCCCCGGTCGCCTGCTCCGGCTCAGGCTGAGGCTCGGCAGCCACGCTCTCGGTATGCTCTGCGGCCTCGGTGATTGTGGTGTCGCCCTTGCGGCGCATCACCATAAATCCTCCAAGACCCAGCACGAGGAAGGCACCCAGAGCAGCGAATACGAATCCGTACTTCCCGATCAGATCCTCCTCGAGGTGCTTTGCGGGGTCGTTCGGGAAGGCATCGTCGTTGTCGCCGTAGCCGTCTCCATCCGAGTCGGCCCACTCGCGGGGGTCGTTCGGGAACGCGTCGAGCGCGTCGTTGAAGCCGTCGTCGTCGGTGTCCGTGTCCTTCGGGTCAGTCGACATGGCGTCCTCCTCGGAGTCAGTGAGCCCGTCGTTGTCGTCGTCCGGGTCCTCGTTATCACCCAGCCCGTCCATGTCGTTGTCGTACCACTCGGTGGAGTCGAATGGCAGGGCGTCGGTATCGTCAGGGAAGCCGTCGTTGTCGTCGTCCGCGTCCTCATCGGCGTCCTTGCACCCGTCAGCATCGTTGTCCGAGCCGGGGCTGCTGGACCATCCCATCAGGCCCAGTGGGCACATGTCCAGCCCGTCATCGACGCCGTCCCCGTCGTCGTCTGAGTCTGAGGCATCGTGAGTCCTGTCCCCGTCCGTGTCGAGGTAGCAGTCCTCCTCCGAGTCAGCACCCACCTGCAGCGTGATGTGGCTCTCCGGACAGTCCTCCACGCTGGTGCTGCCTGTTCCGACCGCGTAGGTATCCAAGGGAGCTGGCAGCTGCTCGGCCTGACCCTCGTTGGGTGCGTAATGTCCGAGCATGGCATCCAAGCAGGAGAGTTGGCCCACTGCAGACTGGTAGGTGCCGGGGCTGCATGGAGTCTGTTCGAAACTGGCTTGGCTGTCGACGTAGTGCCCTGCGTCGGAGGCCATGCAGTCGGAGCCACTATCTGAAGCAGAGGATGGGTTGTAGGTCCCTGCAGGACAGGGGGACTGGGACGTCATGCCGCTGTAGGCGACGAAGTGCCCCGGGTCCGAGTCGAGACAGGTGGTCTGGCCCGGGTTCGGCTGGTAGGTACCGGGAGCGCACTCGATCTGATCGGCGAGGCCCGCGACGTCGGAGTAATGGCCGGGGTCGACGTCGACGCAGTCGTCGCGGTCGTCGGAGCCAGTTGCTGGGTTGTAGGTGGTAGGGGGGCATGGGGTCTGGGTTGCGGAGCCGTTGCTGTCGACGTAGTTGCCTGGCCCGGCGTCCAGACAACTGGAGGTGCCCCCTTCAGGTTGGAAGGTCCCCAACTGGCACTCGGCCTGAGTGGTCGATTCCGAGGCGGGGACGAAGTGCCCCGGGTCGGCATCGAGGCAGGAGGTCTGCCCGGTGCTGGGCTGGTAGGTGCCTGCCTCGCATCCCGACTGCGAGGACATGCCCTCCGACGCGGTATAGTGGCCTGCATCGGTGAAGACGCAGTTGGCGAGCGACGAGCTCCCGGAATTCGGATTGTAGGACCCGGGACGGCAGGCCGTCTGCTGAGTCGCTCCCGTGCTGTCGACGTAGTACCCAGGTGAGGCATCCATGCAGGCAATCTGGGCCGTGTCAGGGTTGTACGTCCCCAAGCCGCATGGAGTCTGCGCAGTTGCCCCTCCTGAGTCGACGTAGTTACCGGCGTCGGCGTCGAGGCACGAGGATGAGCCGTTGTTGGGCTGGTAGTGGCCTGCCGTGCATGGAGTCTGGTAGGACGAGCCCCATGATGGCACTGAGTTCCCGGGGTCTGCGGGCAGACAGGCATCTGCGCTGGAAGAGCCGGTCAAGGGGTTGTAGGTCCCGGGCACGCAAGGGGTGGGTGCTATGGCCGCGGTGGTGTCGACGTAGTTGCCCGGGGGCGAGTCGATGCACGAAGACGAGCCGGTGTTAGGCTGGAACGTCCCCGGGTCGCAAGCCGTCTGGTTGGCTGAGCCGGTGCTATCGACATAGTAGCCGGGGTCCGACAGATCGCACTTGTCCTGCCCCGACAGGGGCTGGAAAGAGCCGATATCGCACGGAGTCTGGGTCGTGGAAGCCACGGTGTTGACGTAGTGGCCCGGGTCGGCGGACAGGCACGAAACCTGACCGATGCTGGGCTGGTAGGTACCGATGGAGCATGCCGTCTGGTTGGTGGCACCGGTGGTCGGGACGTAATGGCCGGCATCCGCATCCAAGCACGAGGTCTGGCCGGTGTTGGGCTGATAGGTCCCTGCGCTGCACGGAGTCTGGGAGAGAGCGCCGGTAACACCCACGTAGTGGCCAGCGTCCGCATCCAAGCACGAGGTCTGGCCGGTGTTGGGCTGATAGGTCCCTGCGCTGCACGCGACATCTTCAGTCGCACCGGTGGTGTTGACGTAGTGGCCGGCGTTAGCGGGAGTCTGGTCTATGGCTGCAGGTGTGTCGACGTAGTTCCCAAGGCTCGCCAGTAGGCATGAGGACTGGCCCATGAGCGGCTGGTAGCTCCCCGAGCTGCATGGGGTCTGGCTGATGGAGCCGTTGTCGGGCACGTAGTAACCAGGTGAGGCGTCGACGCACGAGGACTGGTTGGAGTAGGGCTGGTACGTCCCCTCTGAGCACTGGTACTGGCCGGCACCAATCTCCACATCAACCACCATCGACGGGTTGCCGATGATTGCTCCGTCGAGGGTGGAGAACAACCAAACCTGCAGAGTGTAATGTCCGGTTCCGTTGTATGGTGCCACCAGTATGTACAGGTTGGAATTGTCCGAGAAGTTCGTATTGTTGGTCGAGGTCTCGTCGTATGCTGTGCTGTAACTAGAGTTGAGTAGGGTGAGGTTGTAGTCGTAAATAGCGAGATCGAAATCCGCTCCGGAGGGCGAGGTCAGGCCTACCGTCACCCCCGCATCCTTCGGTACAGACATCATGAACAGGTCCTGCACGTCACTGTTCGAATCGATGGATCCGTTGTATTCTGCACTGTTGGCTGAGATGTTGAACGCCGACGAGGAGTACGAGCCAGCATCGCCGAAGTTGGGATTGGTGTAGTTGCCGGGTGAGCTGTCGATGCAGGAGGTCTGGCCAACATTGGGCTGATAGGTGCCTGCAGAGCACAGCGTCTGGGCGGTGGCCTGAGCGAAGGAGGCGTAGTTTCCTGCCGAGGCGGAGTAGCACAGCGGGTATCCTGATTCCGGTTGGTATGTCCCTGTCTGGCAAGGCTGGTGATACAGGTCACCCGTCGCAGCGAAGTGCCCGGGTTCAGCCTCGGTGCAAGTCAGTCGCCCCCAGGAGCCTGGATCGCAGTTCATCCACCTCGCTGGGTTGCTGGGATAGGGGTCGTCGGGCACGGGGACGCCGTCGCCGTCATCATCACCTGCCATGTGCGTGTCCAAGGCATTCCGGGTGCCGTCGCCGTCCATGTCTTGGTCGGAGTAGGCGATATCGGCTCCGTCTGTGAAGTTCATCGTATGCGGGAGCAGTATATTGTCTGAGGTACCGTCGAACTCACCTGACTGCTGGCCCCAGCATTGCAGCGAGTAGTTGTCGAGGATCGCGCATGTCGAACCTGCTCCTGTGGAGATGGCGATGGCGCTGCTGCCAGTGCTGAGGTTCACGTGCACGGGGGTGTTGCCGTTTTCGCCGTCACATCCACTGGATGGGATGACCGAACTGCACGAGCCGTCGCCCCACTGACCGTAGGTGTTCACGCCCCAGCAGTTCATCGAGCCGTTGTCCAGTATCGCGCACATGTGGTCGGAGGTCCCATCGATGGAGACTGCAGTCCTGCCAACGGCGAAGTCGATCTGGACGGAGCCGTTGGTTACCGGTCCGTTAATCGCGGTTACAGTGTAGCTCTGTCCCCAGCAGTATACCGAGTCGTTCTCGAAGATGGCGCAGGCGCCGTATCCCGGTGTGGCTATTGCGACTGCTCGCATGCCTGTTGAGTGATTGACCTCCACCGGCACGTTGCTGTTGGTGGTGGTCCCGTCCGCAAGGACTCCGTAACCGTTGAAGCCCCAGCACTTGACTGCGCCGGTGTTCGTTATCGCGCATGTGTAGTCGGACCCCGCTGAGATGGCTACGGCGGTGGTGTTGGTGCCTAGGTCAACGCTCACAGGCGCGTTCCTGTTTGCGTTGGACCCGTCTCCGAGCTGTCCGACGTTGTTCCTCCCCCAGCAACTGACCGAGCCGTCGTCCAGTATCGCGCAATTGTGGCTGTTGCCGTCCGATATGGCAGCGGCCATCCTGTTGCCGAGGTCGACCGTGCCGTTGCTCAGTGAGAAGGAGCCGAGGCCGAGCTGTCCGTAGTTGTTGATCCCCGTGCATCGGAGGCTGTAGTTGTCGAGTATAGCGCAAGAGCCCGCTATGGACACGACGTCGTCGGAGGTGTAGACCGAGCTGCTGCTGTTGGATGTGTTCGTGTTTACTGAGGCGAAGGTGACGCGGGTGCCGTTGTCCAGCACCAAGGTGGGAGAGCCGGAGTTGAGTTCGAAGACGGAGTTGGAGAACACCGATCCCCTCTCCGAGCCGGCCTGGTTCAGGGAGCTATTTGTCGAAGCAGCGGCCTGAGAACTTGTCCAAGAGGAGTACCCCCAAGCGTCTCCCGTATTGAGTCCGTTCCCGTTGACGAAGTTCACCGCGAGGTAGAATGTGACATCTCCGGAGCCGCTCGAAGGAGCGGTCCAATCAACCGTCCAGGAGCGCGAGTTCGAATTCGAATGGGTCACCTCTCCGTTCTGTATCTGAGCATTCGAACCAGGGTTTGAGAATGCACCATGGGATGCATCGAGATTGAACCCTCCATTGGTCCCTGACGGGCCCCCTGATCCCCCCATGGTGAGCGTGTACACAGCTCCGGCGGAGTATCCAGAGCCGGGCAGACCCGAAAGATCGGGAGTAACCGTGCCGGTGTTGGAGTGGCACGCAGTACCTCCGCACCCGCTGTCGGATCTTCCTGTCTTGCCTGCGCTGTTGGCGAACGCCTCCTGCGGCACTGCAAGAACGAGTAACAGCAGCAGTACCAGCGCGACGTGTCTGGAACCCTTTTCTCCCATTCTCATTACCCCGCTCGCAGTTCCATCGCTGTTTCACTCAAAGAGGTTCGTCGGACTGGTCCGACAAGTGCCCATTATAGCCAAAAGCGAATCAGTAGGCATTATGACTATTCCTACGCCAAGAGCGTTCATGCATCACAACTGAGCACCGAATTCGCTGCAGCGGGAAAATCGAGGCTGGCGGCCGCGAATGCCGATTCCACCGAGTCGAATGCCTCGCCCTTGGAAGCGGCCTTTGCACGAGCTGAGACCATTCTCCAAGCGCCTTTGCTGCCGATTCCCGGAATGGCCTCGAACTGCTGCTGTGTGGCCGAGTTGACGTCGAGTCCCACCTCGACGCCGGTGATGCTGCGCATGCCATGACCCGTCACCAGAATGTCCGAGCCGGTCTCCAGGGGGATTTTGTACGGGACTCCGACGAGAATCGGATATGCGCCGATCTGCCGGCCGAAGGTGATGCCGGCAGCACCGTGGAGTGAGGCCTCTCGGTAACTCGGGTCAAGGACCTGCTCGGGCCGGCGGATTCGATCGTCGTGCGTCTCCCACCAGACCTCCCGAAGAATAGTGCCGACCGGTAGCATCTCCTCGAGCAGGGGCCGGTCGATGTTCTCGCGCACCTCGCGCTTGAACTCGCGGAAGGTCTGCTCCGGAATCTTCTGGAAGCCCTGCCCCTCTACCTGCCGTATGTTGATTCTCCTCAGCCACAGGCCTTCGTTGCGCAGACTGTTGAGCAATTCGAGGTTCATACGGTAGGTCGCCTCGGTCTCGCCGTTCAGGCCGGCGATGAAATTGAGTCCTGGCAGTAGCTTAGGCAGGCCTCTCTCGCCTCGCTGCCTTCCATGCTCGTTGACCAGTCGGATGGCTGTCCGCAGTTGCTCGGGGTCGCAGTTCAGCCAGTTCTGCTCATGCACCGTCGGGTCAGCCGACTCGAGGCCGAAAGAGAGTACTGCGCCGTCAGACAGCGTCTCGACAAGCGTCTTTGTGATCTCGGTAGAGGGCTCAAGGCTCTCAGCCACAATAGAGGGATTGGCGTTGTCCACATGGAAGATATCCAGCCTCTCGTCCTCGCGCGCGCCGTGTAGCACCCTTGCTATTGGCTCGGGGTCGGGAATCGGGTACTCGAGCTCCTCGACGCCTTCGGCGCGATAGGTGTAGATGTCCGTCGCGCCACCGATGCGGACATTCCTGACTCCGGAGTCCATGGCCACTGTCAGCTCGGTCAGGACATCCTCCTCGCTACGCCATAGAGGGAGCCCTTTCTTCGGTTCGATGCAGAACTTGCAGCCTCGCTTGAAGCGGACACAACCCTGGTAGAGTTCGATCTCGTAGGTCAGGGGACCGGGTGAGCCGTCAGGAGCGGTCAGGTCGGGATGTCCAGTGACCGCCTTCGACGAGGCTCCCGCCTGCGCCCATCTGGTCCACTGCTCGGGATCTCTCTTCGCGTGACCCCATTCCCCGGTCGACAGGTAGTGATCGAGGGACGCATCGGTGTCTTGGACTGCGCAGAACATGTTCGAGCGCAGCGGGGTCCAGCCGTCGTAACGCCAATGGCGAATCGCCCATCCTCCGCACAGGACGGGTTGCCCGCTGGGGAAGATCGCCAGGAAGTCGTCCATCTCGCGGCGGCTGATAGGGGTGCCTCGGACGTACTTGCCCGGCACCACTGCGCCGGCCAGTACCACCGCACCCGCCAACTCTGACATCTCGCGCCTGAGAGCGCCCCTCTGCCCGGGCTCGGCCAAACGGGGCTTCTGGTGCATACGCCACTCATCGATGGTCATGTAGGTGTACGGGACGCCTCGGGCCTCCAGCACGCCGCAGATGTAGCGGATGTGAAAGCCGAGGTAGTTCGGCACCCCGAAAGCGGCCGGCTCGTCCTCGTAACCGTCGAGGACGAGCCATCCTTCCATCTGAGCCCCACTCGCGGGGCCGGTTACCGGGTATTCACGGCTTCGCTAGTTTCGGCGAGGACGCCGCTTGCGGTCCCTGCCGCCGCTGGGGTTGGATTCCTGCACAGTGATCTTGCGGCCGTGCAACTTGGTGCCGTTAAGCTCCCTGATGGCTGCGATGCCTGCCTTCTGGCTGGCGAAGGTGATGAAGGCGAAGCCCCTCGAGCGCCCTGTCTCCCTGTCGGTGGCGATGTGGACCTCCTTCAACTCGCCGTGGGCCGAGAAGATCTCGCGGAGCTCGTCCTCGGTGGCATCGTAGGAGACTCCGCCCACGAACAGCTTGGCGCCCATCGACTCGCCTGCTTCCGCGCGAGCAGCGTTCATCACCTCGCGCTCCTTGGCGAGCTCGCTCCTCGAGGCCTTGCCGTCCTTGACCTTGTCCATGCAGTCACGACAGCGGATAGGCTTGCCTGGAGTCGGTTTGAACGGTACTTTGGTCTTGGTTCCGCACAGGGTGCAGGTGGTCGGGTGCATCTCGCGCTGGGGCCTGCCTCCTCCGCCGCTGCCTCGCGACTGCGATGCCCGTGCACGACGGGCTGAGTCCGGCATCTCGTGGCTCATTCCTCGACGGTGGTCGGCCACCGGGGAGAGATAGGGGCGAGCGCCGTCGTGGCCGAGCATTGATTCGGCCTCGGACGACCAGCGAGCCCCGGGTCGGTTCAGCGGCTGTATGTCCTCGCCGATGAGGTGGCCGTGGCCGAAGCCGTTGGAGAGGACCCTGTAGCCGGTGTAGTCACAGCGTGGGCACTCGACGTTGAAGTCGGGGGTCTTGCTGCTGGTCTCCAGATCCTCTCCGCACTGCGGGCAGAGGGCGTAGAGGACCCCAAGTTCGGGGTCATCGCGTGTGGTTGCCTTGAGCATGGGATCGAGTTCGACTATGCGCGCGCGTATGATGTCCCTCTTGCGCATGGCGTCGCCGGCGGAAGGGAGGAAGCGATCGACGAAATTGGTGACGTAGATGTCTGCGAAGAGTTTCAGCGCTGGTAGGTCCCTGTGCCCCCCGTCCTTGCCTTCGATGTGGAGCAGGCGGACCTCAGCGGTCTTGGGATTGAGCCGGTTGACCTCGGCGATGATTACGTCACCGATTTTCGGGGAGTTTACTGAGGGCCTACTGGGATCGACGGAAATTGTCCCGTTGCTCTGAACCAGTGTTCCTGTGACTACTGCGACGGCGCCAGATGTGTCGTTGTGGATTCCATCTCCAGCCTCCACGCCATCGGGAATCTCGACGGAAGAGCCCGGTGTGACGAAGTCTCCTGCAGCAGCGGTCATCGGCCCGCCGACCGGACAACCCCCTATGAACGGTCCGGCCGGATTGAGCCGTAGGCTCAGGGAGGGACGAGTCGCCAGAAAGCAGCTCTTGTCCTTCCTCTCTGTCGACTGTGGTGCGAGTATGCCGCCGGGAGGGCGAAGTCAGCCTCGCCGTATCTCTCGGCAGACCAGTCCGAGGCCTCGAACAACGGATCGATGTGCCTGGCTTCGGCGCTGTGCAGAAGATGGGCGGGGAGGCCGGAAGACAGGATGGCGTCGAGGAAGGGGCGGTCTGCCTTGGCGGTTTGGCGGCCCCAGGGCGGGTTGCTGACGATTAAATCGGCAGCGCCAATATCAACCGGGTCCGAGCCCAGCGTCGCGGAGACGATCTCGACGGCTTCGGCGAGCCCCATCGACTCGGCGTTCGCCAGCGCCGCATCGCAAGCCCCCGGGTCGGCCTCCACGAGAATTGCTCGGCCGGCGCCCATCGCAAGCGCTCCCAGCCCGAGCACGCCGTTGCCCGCACCGAGGTCTGCCACGGTGCAGCCCTCAGTGAGGTCGTCGAACGCGGAGATGTCGGCGAGCCAGCGAGCCGCTAGGTCGCCGTCGGTGGTGTACTGCTCGAGCTCGACGGAGTCACATGGGTGCGGAAGCAGACCCGACAGCAGCATCCCGAGTCTCCGGACTCTCATGGGCTCGCTAGGGCCGCTAGTACCTAAGAACCAATTCAGCGACTTTCCTGAGCGACAGCCCCCCAGCATGCGGGCAGAGGCACAAAATAGGATGGGTTGTTCGCCCGATGCATGACTTCCTCGGCCAGAAGTAGGACCCGAACATCGATGCTCATTCTGACGATGTTCCTGACGAGCGCCTTCCTCGCTGTGTCACCCACTGCCGTCGCAGAAGGTGACGCACGCTCGTCACACACCTACGTCGAGCAATTCGGTTCCGGCTTCGACGAGACCGTCATCGCCACAGACGGTGACGACCTAAACGTCCCGCGCGACCTCGAATTCCACCCAAGTTCGTCCCGGCAAAACGAGCTCTGGGTCGTAAATCGCGCCACCGACAGCGTCACCATCATACACAGTGCAGGCCTAGCAGGACAGTCTAGCGAGAACAGGCAGGACGCATACGGCAACCACTTCATGGAGGAGGTCAGCGCGTTCGCCTTCGGACAAGACCATTCCGAGTTCGACTACATCTTCGCCTCAGCCCAAGAAACCCGCAACACGTACAACGGCCAGCAACCGCCGAACAATTTCATGGGGCCAGCACTCTGGCCTTCGTCGCTCTCCCACTTCGCCGAGGTGAACCAGCAACCAGGCGGACCCTTGGGTAGCCACCTCGACATGCTGCACGAGAGTCCGAACGGGATGGGCATCGCCCACGACTCGGGCAATGCCTACTGGTACAACGACGGCTACTACGGTGAATTGGTGTATTACGACTTCCACGACGACCACGATACCGGCGGAGAAGACCACGACGACGGTGTCGTTCGACGCTACACCGAGATCACCCCTACACGCAGCGTAGGCGTCCCGGGCCACATGGTACTCGACAAGGCGAATGGAATCCTCTACATCGCCGACACCGGGGCTGGCCGGGTTCTCTGGGTCAACACCGACGACCCCACTACCACGACGACGGACATCATGGGTTCGAGCACGCAGAAGGACTCGGAGCTGGCAGAGTACAGCGAGATCACCAACGTGGAATGGGGTGTCCTCGCCTCCAGCCTTTCCTCTCCTTCCGGCATCTCCCTGCACGGTGACACGCTCTTTGTATCGCAAAACGGCAACGGGAAGATCAGCGCCTACGAGCTTGCAAATGACGGCAAGAGCGCCACTCACATGCAGACGGTCGACACCAACGCCAACTCAATCATGGGCCTTGAGGTAGGACCGGGCGACAAGCTCTGGTACGTCGATGCGGGATTGAACCGTGTCATCAGAATCGATCCTTTTCCCGACGCTGACCTCGATGGCATCCGCGACAGCCTCGACGACTGCCCGATGACCCATGGCAGCAGCACAGAGGACCGCCTCGGGTGCCCTGACGCGGACGATGACGGCTGGTCCGACGGCGGTGACGCATTCGTGTTCGACATCACCCAGTGGGCCGATGGCGACTCCGACGGGTACGGTGACAACCCCGCGCCCGCCAGCGCCCCCGACGACTGCCCCGACGTCTGGGGCAACTCGACCCTGGACAGTCTGGGTTGCCTGGACGGCGACGGTGACGGCTGGTCTGAGGCCAGCGACTCCTATCCGAACGACAAGCTGCTGTGGTCGGATGATGACGGGGACGGCTACGCCGACCAATCGGGGACCGACCTCTCCGACGACTGCCCCGAAGTGGCCGGGACCTCGATCTGGAGTCTGCTAGGCTGCATCGACACCGATGGCGACGGTTGGGCGGACACCGAGGACGAGTATCCCATGGATGTGTCGCAGTGGCGAGACACCGACGAGGATGGCTACGGCGACAACGCTGACGGCACTGACGGTGACCTCTGTCCCTTGCAAGAGGGCTACTCGACCATCGACCGTCTCGGCTGTCCCGATGCTGACGAGGACGGTTATTCCGACCCGGCGGACGCATGGACCGTGGATGACGGCGCCGACGCATTCCCCAGTGACGACTCGCAGTGGCGAGACTTGGACTTGGACGGATTCGGTGACAATCCCGCACCCGCCAACATGGCCGACGTCTGTCCGATGACCCATGGCACCAGCACAGAGGACCGCCTCGGGTGCCCTGACGCGGACGATGACGGCTGGTCCGACGACGGTGACGCATTCGTGTTCGACATCACCCAGTGGGCCGATGGCGACTCCGACGGGTACGGTGACAACCCCGCGCCCGCGACCGCCCCCGACGGCTGCCCCGACGTCTGGGGCAACTCGACCCTGGACAGTCTGGGTTGCCTGGACGGCGACGGTGACGGCTGGTCTGAGGCCAGCGATCCCTATCCGAACGACAAACTGCTGTGGTCGGATGATGACGGGGACGGCTACGCCGACCAATCGGGGACCGCCCTCTCCGACGACTGCCCCGGGGTGGCCGGGGCCTCGACCGAGGACCGACTAGGCTGCATCGACACCGATGGCGACGGTTGGTCCGACGAGGCCGACTACTATCCAGCAGACGCGGAGCGTCACGTCAAGAGCAACCTCCCGATGATCGTACTCATCGCCGCAATCGTCGCAGGGACAGCTACACTGCTGATTCTGCACCGAAGGTCGAGAAGAACCGCCTCGCATGCTCCCGGACAACCCCCAATCGCTCCACCGCCCGAACCCGCGCCGGTACAGCAAGCCCCGCCCAGACCCGCCGGCGGCCTACCGCCAGGATGGACTGAGGAGCAGTGGGAATACTACGGACAAGAGTGGCTCGACGACGAATGATGTCGGAGAGCCATCGGACCGGCAGTACCAAGAAAATATCTCCATATTTTCAATGTCCCATTATCAGTCCTGTAGAGTTCAAGTACTCCGAAGTCTGGCTCATTGACATGGCGGAACTGTCAGAGCCGTTACTCATCACTATTGCCGAGTTGATATAGGGTCATTCTCAGAGGGTCTACGATGGTCGAAATAGTGAGCATGGCAACAGCCATCATCGGTATCGGAATCGGAGTGGCGTTCGGATGGTTGATTGCATCCCAGAAAATGGCAGAAAGGGTGACGAGGGCTGAGTCCAAGATCGAGGCTCGTGAAGAGGCTCTGGCTGGAGAGAATGAACTATTTCTGGCGCAGACCAAGGTGATGGCTTTCGACACAGCGAGGGAGATCAATGAACAACTCATCAAGCCGTTTGAGAAGCGCATGGAGGACATGGCTAGAATGCATACTGAGTTGGAAAAGAGTCGTGAGGGCGCCTACCAAGGAGTGGTTCGGCACCTCAAGTTGCTCGAGGAGCAAACCCAGGACCTAGGCACTCGTGCAACCGCTCTGACTTCTGCGCTGACTTCATCTTCTCAGGCACGCGGAAACTGGGGTGAGGTAACACTCCGTAATCTGTTCGAAAAGGCAGGCATGATGGAACATGTTGACTTCACTGAACAGGAGACGGTCGAAGGGGGCCGACCCGACTTCATCGTGCGGTTGCCCAAAGGGCGAGCAGTCCTTCCAATCGATTCGAAGGCGACTGCGAAACATTTCCTCGAAGCCGCAGAATTGGATGCCGGCTCTGAGCAGGACCGTCTTTTGTCGGAACACGCGAAGGCCCTGAAGAGCCGAATCAAGGACTTGAGTTCCAAGGCATATCAGGACAAGATCGAGGGCGATTTCGACTACGTGGTGCTCTTCATCCCATCAGAGGCACTGGCATCTGCTGCATTCTCAGTTGATCCGGACCTGATGGAGTACGCTTTGTCGAAACGAGTTCTGCTCGCCAACCCCGTGACGATGTTTGGCCTGCTTCGGACCATTACTCTCTATTGGCAGCAGCACAGCTTGGCCGAGGACGCCCTTGAGATCTACGAGGTCACCCGAGAGATGTACAAGAGAACGGTGACCATGATATCCCACACTCAGAAGGTCGGGGCACATCTGGACAAAGCAGGCAAGGCGTACAACGAAGCGATGAGATCCTATGAATCTCGGATTCTCCCCCATGGGAGAAAGTTGGAGGAACTGAAAGTATCCGAAACTCTGCAATCGACACTTCCTGAACCCAAGGACGTGAAGAATCTACCAGAAGTATTCGTGGAATACGAGGAAGAAGAGGAGTGATTTAGTCCTCCTTCTTCGCCAATCCATGGTCGGATGGTCCACACAAGACTACCACTCCGTGGTCCATTTACCTGAGGAGTACACCATTCTCAATCTGAGCGGTGGCACATGGACGCCCCCCCCGACTGAGTACAGCGTTGGCAAGTACGACGAAGTTCGGCCCAACCTGTACAATACCAATCTATTCGGTGGGACCCGCAACATCCACATGGGAATCGACATCGGCGGACCGGTAGGGACTCCGTGCATGGCCTTCGCTAACGGCGAGGTCTCCCACTTCGGCTACAACCCGGAACCGGGTGACTACGGCAACGTCGTCATCACCAGGCACGACATAGATGGGACTCCAGTGTGGGCGCTCTACGGCCATATGGACGCGGCCTCGATCGAAGGAAAGACAGTCGGACAGAAGGTGAGTGCGGGCGAGGAGATAGCCTGGTTCGGAGCCCGCCACGAGAACGGCGGCTGGGAGCCGCACCTGCACTTCCAGCTCTCGCTCGTCGAGCCTGGGACACATGACCTGCCCGGGGTCGTCGCGCCCGAGGACAGAGAGCAGGCCCTACTCGACTACCCCGATCCGAGGCTCGTCCTCGGCCCTCTCTACTGAACAGTGGACAAGTGCGCCTTGAGCGAGTCTATCGCAGCCATATCGGAGGGATCCACGCCGTTCACCAGAGCGAGCGCTATGGACACCCAATCAGTGACATGGGCCGCGTATAGCAAGCGCTCGATCAGGCTCGCGCCCTCGCACTCGATGCGCCAGACGACCTCGGTCTCGATGTTGTCCAGCATCCATCCAATTCGCGCTTGCGCGCGGGGGTGCATGCCGTCGGATGTGAATGCGATGAGTGCCCGGGATGATGCACCCTCGGCGGACCATGCGACAATCTCGTTGTGGTTCATCTCGGGCACCTCTGCTGGGTGAGCGAACGTCGCCGAGTTCTCGTTCAGCTGGCAGGCGAAGCGGTACGCGGCCGGGCTGAATCCGGTGGATGCTACGATTCCGATCTCGCGCCCTTCCATGGACCGAGCCATCGTCTCTGACATGCCGTTGCCTCCAACCAGATCGGCCCCCGAGGAGGCATCCCGCAGGCGCTCGAGCATCGCTGCCATCTCCGCCTGGTCAGGTGCAGGGAGCAGTCCGAGCGCCCAGCAGGCGGCGAGTTGGGTGCCGAAGATATGGCCGAATGCCGAGCGTGGCATCTGGCCCCCGGGAACTGTGAGCAAGACACCGTCGTCGCTGCCATCGAGCATCTCGCCCAGTTGGCCACCCGAGGACACCCCCACCACCGTGCCACCGGACTTGAGAGCATCGCGCACGCCGTCTAGGGTCTCCTCGGTGTTGCCAGAATGTGAAGTGGCCAGAACCAGCCAGTCTGGCCCCCACCAGCCCGGCAGGCCGTAGTCGCTCCAGACCACGAAGGGAAGTCCTCCCTCGTCGTCGGCCAGTGCCTTGAGGAAGCGCCCTCCGGCTCCGGAGCCGCCCATGCCGAGGCAGAGCACGCCGCTCCAGTCGGAATCGGCCTCGATACCGACCTCGGTGGCCATCGCGGCCTCGAGGTCGTCTGCGAAACTGCGGGTGAGTCCAGCCATATCGCCATTGTCGAGCTCGGCGAGCAGAGAGGCCATGTCACTCTCGCCCATGCTCACACCTCGTCGGCTGCTCCTGGTAATGCCAGCCATGCTCCGTCTATGAAGCCGATGCGCAGGCGCGAGGCGGTGCCGTCATCGTCGTAGGGAAGGCCCACTGTGATCATGCTGTAGTCCGTTGGGTCCATCACTTCGACGGCGGAACTGTCGCGGTTCAGGACCTCCACATCGTGCTGCTCCCTCGTGGAGCACATCACTGTCGACTTCTCCATGTCTCGCCATGATGCCCCGGTTCGCTCGAACCGGTCCAGCCTGCGCAGGCTCGGGCCGTCCTTCTGCCAACCATCGATGATCCAGAACTGCCGTCTGAATCTTATGACGTCGCGCAATCCGTAGGCGGGCTTGCGGTAGCTGAGAGTGAGCCTCGTGACATCGATACCGTCGTTGGAACCGACGACAGTGGATGTCTCCTTGATTGTCCCGCCGAATCTCCTGACCAGTCTGCGGCCCCAGTTCTTGGCCATCGCCTTCGAGCCGAGTTGCAAATCCCATCCCCCGGTAACCGGCCCCTCATTGGTGACGAAGAACATGGGATCGGATTCCATGTTCTCGAGCATATCATCCAGCGTCGCCCTGAGTTCCTTGAGTTCGATATCGTCCAAGCGACGCCCGGCCGAGCGGAGTTGGACTGTTGCCTCGAAGTAAGAGCCGGCCTTGCGCGCGCAGGCTGGGCAGACTGCGTTGCTCGTCTGTAGGAGGATCGAGTGCTGGTCCTCGAACTCATACCCCTCGATAGTCCCCTTGACATCTACATGGAGTCTGTTCGTCCTGTCATCGATGGATTCGATGGCGAATCCGACGTCGACCTGCTTGGCACGCTCCTCAGCGACTAGGTTCTCACGGATTCGCAAGTCGGCGAGAGTATCCGGATCCATCTCTGACCATCGCCCTCTGACTTCGTGGGAGTCGCACTTGGAGCAGCGTGACTGCTGGATTGTGCTGGGCATCTTGGACAGAGTGGTGCGCTGCCTCAGGCACGCCTCGCACATCCTCTCGGAGGTGAGTGGCGGGGGTGCCCCGCAGGCGATGCAGAAGGCTCCGGCTAGCATGGTGCTCCCTGCTCTCCGCTCAGACCGCCCGTTTCAAGGGTTCCCGGGGGGAAAATCCGGGAAAATCACTCGTTCTCGTCGCCTGAGAGCACATCTTCGGCAGCCTCCAGACGTGCATCGAGATCAGCCATTCTACTGAATAAACGGTAGACATAGGCGCCTAACAGGCCGATCAGGGCGAAGTATACGACAGCAAGTTCGGTCAGACCAGTCAGTGTACCGCCTCCTCGTCTAGAAGCCGCTGCAAGCGACCCAGTCTTGATTCCATCTGGTAGACAGTGTCGCTGAGGATGGCGAAGCCAGTGAAGAGCACGAAGAACGAGACGAAGCCGAGCAGCAGTACCGTCAGGATCTCCGGCGCCAGCCCGGCCTCCTCGCTCTCGATAATCAAGACTCCCGGGTGTCGCTCCTGATACCAAGTCGTCGCCAGAGCGGTGATGGGTACCAGAGCGAAGCCGAACAACCCGACGGCTGCAATGGTATCTCTGGTGTCCTGACCGTCCGGTTGGGAGTTGCGAGCTAGCACCAAGAAGAGGGCGACCGCAGTGAGCAGCCCGTAGGTGTTCAACCTCAAATCCCCCCAATCCCAAGGAACGCCCCACTCTGCCGAACCCCAGATGGGTCCTGAGATTACCACGCCTAGCCCGAACAGCAGACCCAGATCAGAGCCAGTGCAGATTAGTCTCCACCCTAAGTCCGAGCGGCGAGTGTACCAAACCACAGAGCCGACGAAGAGTACGCAGAAGGCGAGGAAGGAGGACCAAGCGAAGGGCACGTGCCAGAACAGGATCCGGTATGCCTCAGGCGCGTTCCACGCCTCCGCATCGACAGGCGGAGCCCAGAGGAAGCCTAGCAACACCGTGGCTGCTGCACCTGTCAGTCCGATGACGGTCAGAGCCATGCCCCTCGCCCTAGCAGATGGCATGGTCGAGCGAATCTGCTCCTTATCATCAATGCTCGTCTTCAGGCCTCAGGCAGGAACACCGCGACAGCCCAGACCAAAGCTGAGGTCAGGCTCGCTATCAAGCAGGTCACCAACGGGTCACCCATACCCAGTCCGAATGACATGCCATCTGTCATGATGACGGAGAGTGCATCGGACAGCTCGAGGAACGGCCAGACCAGTACCAGGAGGAGTAAGGATGCTGCAGCAGCGCTGGCTCGACGGAGGTCCGCTACGAGCAGATGCAGAGCGGCCGCAGCGATGGCGACGTCGAGCATGGCGACTGCCGGCAGCCAGAGCCAGCGCAGCACCTCGGAAGAAGCGTCGGCATCGAACGAGCCTGCCAGAACGAGCCACGACAGGTAGGTCAGGGGGATTGGCAGGATTAGAGAGGCCCCGGCCAGTGAATTCACCGGGCGCGTCATAGGGCCGGCGACTGCTGACCACCAACGTCCGCAGTCAGCCTCGGCCATACGCCTGACCAGAGCGGGAGAGACCACAGCAGTGATGAAAGCGGGCATGAGGACCAGTGCGGCCAGCATGCCGTTGCCAGCGTGGCCCATGTCGACCTCCCCCACAAGGGCGTATGCCAGCAGCAAGGCGACGAGTGCCGGAGTCGCGCGGCCGATCGTGTCTATGGGGTTGCGGATCTCCATTCTAAAGGCCCATTTCAACAGCGAACCGAGCGCGCTGGGCTCGGCCGAGTCACTGGGCTGAGGAAGTTGTGCAATAGCACCCACGGACCCACCTGCTGCCTCAATCAGATTACTCCCCTCGACACTGACTACGCGGTCAGCGCATCGGATTACCTCGGCGTCGTGAGTTGCGACAACGACCCCGTGACCGTTTGCCGCCAAAGCCCTCAGCCATCCGGTTAGAAGGCCTCTGGCCGATTCATCGAGTCCCTCTGAGGGCTCGTCAAGCAAGGCGACGCGCGAGTCTCCGCAGAGCGCAGCAGGGGCGAGCCCGCACAGCACTGCGAGTCGGCGTCGCATGCCTCCGGACAACTGGGAGATCCTGTCCGCGCGTCTGTGCTCCAGCCCCCAAACGGACAGCATCTCTGCCATCCTCGCTTCGTCAGGAGATCTGCCTGCAACACGGAGAGAGATCGCGAGTCTCTCCTCAACCGTCTCCTCACCGCACATCCCGTCACTCTGCAGGGTGAGTCCCATCGGCGGAAGCTTGCTCCTGCGGCCCTCCGAGTCACGCACGAGGCGAGAGGAGTCGGCCCCAGTGCGCCAGTTGATGCTTCCGGACGTGAGAGGCAGAATTCCAGCGCAGGCCTCAAGCAGGGTGGTCTTGCCAGAGCCGTTTGGCCCGACAAGAGCGACTACCTCCGCTTCCCTCAGATGGAAATCAACGCTTTTCAGGACCGTTCGCGAGCCCCGATGGACTTCGATGCCTGATGCCTGCAGCAAAGTGCCTTGATCCACGCAAGCCCGAAGGTGGGCTATCGTTTGAGTAATTCCATCAAGGGTCGAAGCGGCTATTCGCTCGAGCCGCACGGCTCAGAGGGGATGACATGGTAGTCGAGTGGGCTGACTTGGCGGGCAGCGACCTGATTGTGGTCGGAATATTGGTCGCTGCCGCGGTGGCCCCCTACGTCTCCGCGGCGCGTGGCGAAACCAGCCTCGCGCTGGCCACCGTGCTCTCGTTGATGCTCGTGGCCTTCGTGCAGTTCGCACATTCGATATTGACCGGGATCCCGATGCACTTCGCATGGATGATCGACCTCTTCGGCATCAAGCCGGACCTCATGGGCGATCTTTCTGAGTCGTACAGAATGGTGTCTGCGGCGTGGCTCCACGCAGACTGGGTCCATGTCCTCGGCAACGTACTGGTAATCGCTCTGGTTGGAGTCCCACTAGAGCAGAGGCTGGGTGGACGTAGGTGGTTGGCGGTGTACTTCTTGGGGTTCATCGGAGGAAATGTGGCTTGGATACTTTCTCATCCAGAGTCGTCAGCTCCGGCTATCGGAGCCAGCGGGGCTGCATTCGGGCTACTGGGGGCTTACATGGCCTGCTGGCCCGAGGACAAGGTGGAGTTTCCGCTGCTGTTCTTAATCCGGGCTTGGCCGGTCTGGTTGATTGTCTTCATCAGGCTCGGCCTGGAGGTCTGGCAGATGTATGAACTCCAGGCGGGGACCGCTGGTGAATCGAACATAGCCCATATGGCCCATGTAGGTGGTTTCTTCCTGGCCTACATACTGGCGAGGCCGATTGCCATGGGGGCCCCCAGCTCGCTCGACTCACCACAGGAATCAGCCACCGGATCGGGGCGGGCGGAAGCCGTCAGGGAACAGGCCAAGGAGCGCATGGGAAGCCTCGATGACGATCCGTGGGCGGCAGCTGACAAACCACTGCAGGGCGGGGCTGCTCGCATACTCAAGAGACTACGGGAGGAAGGGGATGAGCTGGAGACCCGCAGAGCCTGGCTCGAGGAGCTTTCGGAGCACACAATCTGCCCCGTCTGTGATGGCGAGATTATTACCGAGGTGAGTAGGGGGAGCTGCAGGTTGCGCTGCGCTCTGGTCGGCTCTCACGTGAAATGGCCGTGAACGGGTGTGTCGGGCAATCCCGGACAGGTTGGGATTAAACCTCATCCGTGTTTGGCTCTCTAGGAGAGCCATGGTCAGAAGTCGACACCCGGCAGTACCACTGATTGCTGTCGCACTGCTGCTTGTCATGGACTTCTCGATGGGTGCGAGTGCTCTTGTCACCACTCCCGGCATCACCGATAAGGAGGCTGATGCCGAGGTCCGGCCCGATCTGAATCACCCTCCTCCTCTGATGTGCGGCGAGCATGAATGCCCCCCGAAGGATCGCTCCCCGGGCTTCCCCTCCGGTGATGCCGGGTGGCCTGTGGAGGATCCAGGATGGTGGTTCCACTACTGGTACGACCTCGACTCGGACGGTATGGACGACCGGCTGCAGCGAATCATCGCAGGAGAGAGAGAATCGGTGTCCACCACGTCGATAACCGGTGCTGACGGGCTTGCGACTGTAGCCATCGTGGTTGACTACTCCTGGCAACCTGGCCCTACTAGCATACTAGCCATCAGGGAGACCCTGCACGAACACGGCTGGAGCGAAGAGGGGTCGTGGTTTGACGTCCTGCACATCCTCGATTCGATAGTCATCGACCATGTTCCCGTAAGCTCGCTGATCGACATCTGGAACCTTGAGGGAGTGGTAATGATCGAAGAGCAGAACGTGTTAGTCCCACTGCTTGACAACGCCCCAAGAGGCTCCAAAGTCCGCGACTCGGACATCTTCGACGAGACGATGCGGGACTTCGGCTACGACGGTTCTGGCGTCGTCATCGCGATCCTCGACACCGGAGTGGACAACGAGCATTTCTCGCTGGACGACTTCTCGGACAACAACAACGACAACGAGAAGGAACCTGATGAGCTCGCTGACCCGAAGTGGGTAGGGGGTTGCGATGCGACCTCATGGAACTCACAGGACTGCGACGACGGCAACATCGACCCCGACGATGGTGACGGTCACGGCACTCACGTTGCTGGAATCGCTTTGGGCACAGGAGATGAACGCAGAATCAACCAAGGCTACGCACCAGGCTCCTATCTGGTCGATGTCAAGGTCATGAGCGATGCAGGGGCAACCAATTCCGCCGCTACCCTGAGAGGCATACAATGGGTGATAGACAACGTCGACCATGACTGGGGTAACAACGAGTCCAGCGAGGGCATCGACGTGATGTCGATGTCCTTCGGCTCGGGCTCCGACCCACAAGGTGATGATCCCGGAGACAACGGCACCAACGCGGAAGCCAGAGCCGTGGACGAAGCTGCGGATGCGGGAATCGTGCCAGTCGCTGCCATCGGCAACGACGGTAGGCGCAGGATTACCTCTGTGGGAGCTGCTGACAGCGCCATAACGGTAGGCGCGATCGACGACGAGAACACGATAGAGCGTGGTGATGACATGATTGAATCCTACTCTAACTCGGGTCCACGGGAGGACGACGGGGACGAAAACGAGTGGGAGGAACTGAAGCCCACCGTGGTCGCGCCGGGATCCAACATCATGTCTGCCCAACACGCTGCTTCCAGCAGCAGTATCCCGGGGGCACCCAGACCTCTGGCTGAGGACAGTTACACCCAGATGACAGGGACCAGCATGTCGGCTCCAGCTGTAGCCGGATTCGTCGCCGTCATGCTCCAGATAGACGGCAGTGTTGATCCGCAGGAGGTCAAGGATCTGTTACAAAACAACTCGGAGAGGCGTGGCTCAGCATCCCAGCCCAGCATCACCGACAAGTGGAACAATCAGTACGGGTTCGGCATCGTCGACGGCAATATGATTCTCGAGGCGATGCTCGGAGGGGGGGTCGATCCACCCGATCCGGGCAACGGAACCGAGCCGCCCCCAGCCGGTTCGGGCGATTGGGTGGTCATCGAGAATCCCAAAGAGGAATCCTGGCTGATAGAGGGCGAGACCTACAGCGCCCGAGGCCATATCGACGAGGATGCCGAGACCAACGGCACTATCGAGGAGGTCGCTGTCAGGATCTCATATACCCACAGACCGGAGGGCGAGCCGAAGAGAGAGGTCATCCTGCTCGACTGGCACACAGCTCAAGGTACGACCAACTGGAGCGCTCCCTTTACCCTGCCAGAGTTCACCGAGGACGAGACCAACATCCTTGAGGTAAGCGTCGAGGCTCAGGCTAGGAATCAGTTCGACCAATGGAGCGACGTCGTGGAGCAGAAGCATGAGGTCGGCCTGGTCGAAGTCACTATGGGCGGTCCCAGTGGACAGGATACAGTCACCGGCTCCATCAACGTCTACGGGACTTGGGAGTCGGTTAACGGCGGGACCGTGCAATGGCGACTCGGTACCAATTCATGGGAGACCGCCCAGACCTTCGGCGGCAGCGGCAGTGGGAACGGCGACTGGTCGGTCACTTGGAACACCGAGGAGGTCGACGATGGCTTCTACCGGCTCTCGGTCAGGATAATCAGCGGTGACGGAGTGCACTCTGAGGAAATCCGCAGAACCGTTGAGGTCGACAACGACCCGCCGGCACCAGACCTGATATTCAGAACCGGCCTGTCGGTCGAGGAATACGGTATCCCGCTCTCGGAGACCTACGTCAACACATTCCTCGAGGTCCGCTGCGAGATACGCAACGACGGCGACTTAGCGGCCTCTAACCTCGCCATCTCGCTCTACGAAGACGGAGCCCGTAAGGATGAGCTGGTGCTGCCGAGTATAGACAGCGGCGACATCGTCGAGATAGTGCTGTACTGGAACCCGACGACAGTCGGGAACAAGGTAATCATGGTCTCCTTGGACCCAGCCGACACTATCGAGGAGAACGACGAGACCGACAACGAACAGTCACTTACATTCCCGGTCATCCAGAGGCCGCAGGGCATCGACCTGGCCTTCCGCGAGGGCGCAGTTCGCACGGAGCCCACCATCCCGCACCCGGATGAGCAGTTCCTCATCACAGCTAGAGTGGACAATCTAGGCTCAAGCGATGCGACCGGTGTGGAGGCGATGCTCGAGATCATGACCGAAAGGGGTTGGGAACTGGTCTCATCGACCGCAATATCACTAGTGGTAGGACAGGGTGCTTCGCAGATATCGTTCGCCCACAGGGAGAACGAGTCGGGGCCACTGGAAATCAGGATTACGCTCTCTGGCTCGGCCTTGGCCGACCTCGACTGGACCAACAACCAGGTCGAGGCAACCATCCTAGTCGACGAGTCCACTCTCTCCGGAGCGAGGTCGATGAGCTTCGAATCTGGCGAGATGCCAATCGAAGTCATCGACCTCGATGACGAAGGCCTCGTCATCACCGAGAAGAACGGCCAGTTAGGGCTTTACAGACTGAACTCAAACCTAGGCATTACAGCATGCACCAATGTCCTGGACGACATGTGGTCTGGCGACATCGCAATCTGGAGCAACGAGGACGGGGTGGCCCATGTGGTCTGGACGAGGAGGTTCCTAGATTCGAGTGGCTACTTCCAGCAGACGCTGAGCTACTCTACGATCGATGCGACCTGCCAGATAACTCCCATTCAGGACCTGCTGGAGCCGATTCTGCTGTCTGACGGCAAGTACTGGGGAATCGACATCGACGTCGAAGACTCGGAGGTCTTGGTTGCAGGATACCATCGCGACCTTTTCACCGGAGGTACTTACGAGGACCTTACCAGCGTCTTCCTGCTCCACGCCGATGCTCCGACCAAATCCTCGGACTGGGAGTTGACACCCCATGTGGTGAGTGAGATAGACCTCATCCCGGGCACGGCAGACCCGGTGGACGTGGAGATTGGAGATGACGATGGTGCCCACCTCCTCTACCAGTCGATTAGAAGCGACTCAACCGGAATCGAGAGGCTGGGGCTGTGGTATGCACACGGCCTCGTGGAACAGGCATCCTGGACCTTCAAGAAGGCCATCGGTGACGAGGCTTCACTCGGTTGCATGAAGGTCCTAATCGTCGACGATGAGGAGCGAATCATAGCAGCTTGGAGGGAGGGAGAAGAACACGAGGCTGAATTGGTGGCGATTGTGTCTGACTCGTCATTCGAAGCCATCGATAACCTCAGTCGGAGATACCCTGCACGGGGCATTAGCACAATCGATATGATTGAGGTGGAGAGGGGCGTTCAACTCTTCTTCGACATGGTCGGACCGACCGGCCCGCAGGTCCAGTACGGGATAATCGATGCTGAAGACGGTTGGCTGGGTATCTCCAACCGGCTGAATTTGGGTTTCCTCTACCTCGTCGACCGCTCCCCTGCCAGCAGCGAGACCGTCATCATCCACACCTCAGCCAGCGGATGGCAGATCAGGGCCCTGATAGACGACAACGATCCTAACAATGGAGACGGTTCGCTATTGGATCAGGTAAGACACGCGCTGGGGCTCGATGATCAGAACTTCAATATCCTGCTCGGAGGCTTCGCCATCACCATCCTCCTGCTGTGCGCCATCGTCCTGACTACCCTCTCCGCCAGAGCAGTCAGGTGGATGAGGGGTCGCAGGAGGACCGAGGCATCCGGATCCGTGCTTCTGGAGGAGGACGTAGTAGACGTCATCGACGAGGATGACATAGCGGTCACCACCAGTGAGGCTGACGACGCGCAGATAGTTGAGTTGGTCGACATCAACGAGGGGGCTGGTGAACGCAGGGAGCGCAGGGAGTTGAGGAGTAGTGTGGCAACCGCTCCCGAGGCCCTGCCGCCACTTCCAGCGCCCGAAACTTCCACCGCTCATGAGGCGCTGCCTGAGGGAGCGCCCGCTCCCTCTGAACTGCCACCTCTGAATCGTCCGGTGATGTGCCCCAGTTGCTCCAGCAGATTCGAGGCGCCAGCCGGTGTGAAGACCACGAAGTGCCCGGTGTGCGACGAGCGCATCGCCTTCTGAGGTGCTTGGATGGCACTGCTTCTTCTCGCCTCGGCCTCCCCTCGGCGGCACTCGTGGCTGAGTGACTGGGTAGACGGAACCGGTACGGACATAGAAGTCCGGCCACTGATATCTGCGGAGTCCAGACCGAGCGTTGGCTTGGAGGTCGGCGTACAGGCCGAAGCCACATGTCTGGCCAAGGCAGAGGCGGCCGCTAGGGAGATTTTTCTCTCTGGTAACTCGGATTTCAAGCTCGTAGTGGTTGCAGACACCCTCGTCGAGGATCCCGAGGATCCGCTAGTTGCAATGGGTAAGCCGGATGATGCGGTAGCCGCCGCGGCGATGCTCTTGAGGCTCTCAGGCCGCAGGCATCGTGTATGGTCCTCTACGGCGCTCCTGTACCCACCGGACGGGCAGCAAGAAGGGACGGAGGTACTGCATGGAGGATGGAGCGCGAACGTCTGGACAGATTCAGCAGTGGTCGAGTTTGAGGATCTGAGTGAGGACCGGCTGGTCGAGTTGGTTCGCAACGAGTCGTGGCACGGCAAAGCAGGGGCTTACGACCTAGGGGGCCATGCTGGCCGGAACGCCGTGCTCATAGATGGTTTCGAGGTCACTGTTCTAGGCTTCGCTCACACGGCGATGGATGCGCTGCTCGAGTCCCTCGATTAGACGAATACGACACCACCGTGCTTGAGCACGAAGTCGCGCTGGAGCTCGTCGAACCACTCCAACATAGCCACGCTGAAGCGCACCGCGATGACCTCGGAGTCCATCAGAAGATCGTCTTGGATACCCTTGAGCGTGCCAGGAGCGGCTCCGCAGGACACACAAGCCCCATCCAAGTCGAGAACCAGCGACAGTGCCGAGCCCCCGCTGTACATCTCCTCGATTTCCGCCTCGGTGACCACCAGGCCTCCGCCGTGACCGTCCAGAGCGGCCCTTACGGGACCCAGTCTGGCCATCAGTGCTGGTATCAAGTCGGAGTCTTCGCTCTCGACCAGTTCGACGAGAGAGCGCGCCTCGAGACGAGCGATCTCAACCGGGTCGTGGGCCTCTGTCACCCTCCTCTCGGACTCCTTCTGAATCGCTGCCTCGATCTGAGCCCGATAGGCCTCCTCGAGACTGTCGGACAGAGGAGGGGGGTCGTCTTCACCTGATTTCATCGCCCCACCGAGTGTGCAATCTGTTTTTAGGGTGACCTAAACTTTAGAGAGAGATTGAAAAGGGGCCTAAGTCGGCGTACCAGCAAGGGGGAACAGCATGGGCCGAGACACGCCGCTACTAGAGATTAGAAATCTGCATGCTGGAATCGATGATGTATCAATCCTCAAGGGCATCGACCTCGTCATAAAACCGGGAGAAATCCACGCTATTATGGGGCGTAACGGCAGTGGCAAGACCACAGCTGCGAACATCATCATGGGACACCCCGACTTCGAGGTCGAACAGGGGGATGTGCTCCTTTCCGGGGAGGATCTTTTGGAGCTCGAGCCGTGGGAGAGAGCACGCAAGGGCGTGTTCCTCTGCTTCCAGTACCCACAGGCCGTCCCGGGACTGCAGGTCGGCAACTTCCTCAGGAAGTCGGTCGCGAGCATCAGGGGCAAGGAAGCCGCCAAGGGCACGGAGTTCAGAAACACCCTGAAGGATGCCCTGGAGACTCTCGACATTCCTCGCAGCTTCCTCTCGAGGTATGTCAACGACGGTTTCAGCGGAGGTGAGAAGAAGCGCTTCGAGATCCTCCAACTGCTCCTCCTGCAACCGAAGCTGGCAGTGTTGGATGAGACCGACAGCGGCCTTGACATCGATGGAATCAGAATCGTCGCTGCCGGAATCAACTCGGCCATCAGGGGGACTGACTCAGGAGCCCTAATCATCACCCACTACTCAAGAATCCTCGAGCACGTCCAGCCGGACAAGATCCACGTCCTGATGGGAGGTCGGATAGTTGCTACAGGAGGTCCTGAACTCGCCACGAAACTAGAAGAGCGAGGTTACGAGTGGCTGGACTCGAAGACCGAAGCGGAGGGACTAGCATAATGCCAGCCAACCAGGTAGCACAGGAGGCCGTCGGAGACTACAAGGCCGGATGGCACGACCCGGAGAACTCAACCATCCGCTTCGACTTCGGGCTCTCCGAGCAGGTCGTCAGAGACATCTCGGACATCAAGGGAGAGCCGCAGTGGATGACCGATATCCGCGTCAAGGCGTACCACCACTTCATGGAGCGCCCGATGCCCACATGGGGTTCCACCGAGTTGCTCAACTCGATCAAGTTCGACGAGATCTGCTACTTCCTACGCTCGGGCGAAGGCACGGAGAATGACTGGGATGACGTTCCCGAGGACGTCCGGAACACCTTCGACAGACTGGGCATACCTGAGGCCGAGCAGAAGTGGCTCTCGGGAGTGACAGCACAGTACGAGTCGGAGGCCGTCTACCACAGTATCCGCGAGGACCTCGAGAAGCAGGGCGTCATCTTCCTCGACATGGATAGTGGCCTCCGCGAGCATGAGGACATCGTGAAGAAATACTTCTGCAGCATCATCCCCTACCAAGACAACAAGTTCAGCGCGCTCAACACCGCCGTATGGTCGGGAGGCTCGTTCATCTACGTCCCCAAGGGGGTTCACGTCGAGATGCCGGTGCAGGCCTACTTCCGCATCAACGCCAAGAACATGGGTCAGTTCGAACGCACGCTGATAATCGCCGACGAAGGCTCGTCAATCCACTACGTCGAGGGCTGCACTGCCCCGACCTACTCTACCGATTCACTGCACAGCGCCGTCGTTGAGCTCATTGCGATGCCCGGCGCATACATCCGCTACACCACAATCCAGAACTGGTCGAACAATGTCTACAACCTAGTCACCAAGCGGGGCATCGCATACGAGAACTCGACTATCGAATGGGTCGACGGCAACATCGGATCGAAGTTGACGATGAAATACCCAGCAGTGATTCTCAAGGGAGAGGGGGCGCACGCCGAAGTCATCTCCGTAGCCTACGCGGGCGAAGGAATGCATCAGGACGCCGGGGCGAAGGTGCATCATCTAGCGTCGAACACCACCAGCAAGATCCTCTCCAAGAGCATCGCCAAGAATGGCGGCCGCGGGAGCTACCGGGGCCTGGTGTCGGTTAGCAAGAAGGCAGAAAACTGCAAGGTGAACGTCGTCTGTGACGCACTCATTCTCGACGAGCAAAGCCAATCTGACACCTATCCCACGATGGAGATCAAGAACCCCTCCTGCCGCTGCGAACACGAAGCATCGGTCAGCAAGGTGAGCGATGAGCAGCTGTTCTACCTGATGAGCCGCGGCCACTCAGAAGACGAGGCGCTTGCACTGATCGTCAATGGGTTCTTCGAGCCATTCGTCCGCGAACTACCGATGGAATACGCAGTCGAGCTCAACCAGCTGATGGCCCTCGAGATGGAAGGCAGCATAGGCTGATTCGGGGTGAGCCATTGGACGCCGCCGCAGAGTACCTGTCCCTCGACGAGCCAGTCAGGTCCAGCCATCTCTGGAAATATACGCCATGGCGCAGGGTTCACCCCACCGGTGACATCGCCAGCATCCCCGATGTTGGAACGCCCAGACTCAAGCTCGTCGGCCTTGATGGAGGCGATGCTCCAGAGGGGATACGACTGGAGGAGGGGGTGATGTCTGTATCAGGACTCCCGGAGGGCGATGTGGTCACGGGTTCGTTCCTGCAGGCAGCCTCAGCAAGTTCACAGTGGATCCTTAGCATCGATCCCGGCTTCTCCTCGCAACACCCTGTGATTCTCGACATCGATGTGAAGGGTTCGTCATCGATCCTGCACCTCTCACTCGATGTGGGGCGATTGTCCGAGTTGGAGTTGATTACGCGGGTGAGAGGTTCTGGCGAGTGGTTCGGTCTTCTGCGTACCGGGGAAATCGGAGCCGGGGCCGTCCTCAATGACGTGGTCGTCTGCCTGCAGGACGAGGGTACTTTGCTCCGTGTCGATTCGATAGCGATCGGCAGGGACGCGCAGGTGCGCGCAGGCACTGTCTCTTCTGGCTCCGAGCGGACCAAGGCGGACCTGCGTTACAGGATGGGGGAGCCGGGGGGCAACCTCAGGGTTCTCGGCTCGGTACTCTCTACAGACTCAATGCACATAGACCACCATGTGGAGATACACCACGATGCCCCCGAAACTTTCAGCCGGCTCACATGGAACTCAGCATGCGGGGGCGATAGCAGGACTATCGGGACGGGGATGCTCAGAGTCGCCGATGGCTCACGTGGGGCGGATGCCGCTCAGATCTTCCACAACCTGCTCCTTTCCGTGGGCGCCGAGGCAGACTCTATCCCCGAATTGGAGGTGCTCGAGCACGAGGTCGTTGGATGCGGTCATGGGACCGCCAACGGACCCATCGATGAGGACCAGTTGTTCTACCTCGAGTGCAGGGGCTTCGACCCATCTGATGCCAGAGGCGCGCTGATAGCCGCATTCCTCAACTCGACACTTTCCGAGATGGGTAGTGATGTCCTGCACGGCTGGCTGGTCAGGCTACTCACCGTGGAACTGGAATCTCGGAATCCATGACAGCAGCAAGCGATTAGAGCCTTGATGCTGGCGGACGCCCGTGGATGTCGACCACTGCGAGGACGTGGACTGCGAATGTGGGTTCAGAGGTCAGGCCATCCCGATGCGTCAGCACATGGAGTGCCCTCGTTGCCGCAGAGTCGTGGAAGCGTGCTGCGAGGGAGTCCCGGACTACTCCTAAGCTGAGCGGTCCCTGTAACTGGACAGAAGTGCCGTCATCAGAAGTCCTGAGGCCCCGCCGAACATCATGCCCTGCTCCTCCATCCCCGGTCCGGCGAGATCTCGGAAAGCGAGGGCCATGGCCCCCGTCATCGGTACCACGAAGACAATGAAACGGCCGAACCACTCCTTTGTGGTGGGGGCCCTGCCCATCGGCCTTAGGGTCACAGAGCTCGATTTCTGAATGACCTGCCATTCTGCCTTCTGGGCATCCACCTTGAGTCTCTGCAGGACAGCGGGTCTGATACCGGGGTCGGCCGAGCCTGCATGCAGGGCCTCGCCTCGGCCGGTAACCAGCTTCAGCCTGCCCAAGTCTGCCCTTCGTTCGAGCAGCCTCTCGGTCAGGGCGGCGGCCGACGGCGCATCGAGGCCATGCATATCTACGACCAGCACACCCCTGTCTCGCCTGACCTGTTTCTCTACGGTCCAAGCCAGCTCGGGGCTGCTCTTGGGGGCTCTGTCCTCAATCGGGGAGAGAATGGCTCTGACCCTAGTCAACTCCTGCTCCCTGATGGCCGCGACATCCCTGCCTGAGCGAGTCGCCTCACGCATCCTGTAGTAGGCGAATGTGGTGATAATGACAGCGCCGGCAAGGCCGGCCACAATGCCCGAGCGCAGAGACCCAATAACATCCGGGCTGTCCAGACCACTGACGAAGATGCCGATGAACGTGGCCATGACCGCGACCATCGAGCCAACTACTCCTCCGAGCCATGCAGCATCGCGCAATCCGAGGTCGGCCATGGTGGCCGGAGCACGGGGTTGCTCAAGAGTCCGAAGGGTGGAGTCTGAGGTGACGAACCAGCATTCATCAAGTATGAACCGCTGGAGAGAACGTGGGAACTCTGGCTAATGGACTCGAAGACCGTTTCAGGGAAATCAAAATCAGCAGAATCCTAGCAGCCGTCGCTGGAGGGTACCTGCTTCTGTCATTCATAGCCCCTCTGTCGATGCCTGAAGGAACAGTTCCGGAGCTCTCCGGGCGCGCCAACGCATTTGACTACGCCACCGAGAGTGGGTGGGGGAACAAGAATCATGGCGAGGGTGCGACTGTGGGGCATGACCAATCGGCTCACGGCGGTACATTTGCTTGGACCGAACTGAACCCCCTGTGGGCGTTCGTGTACGCTTTCGGCGACCTCAACTGCCACCAGAAGCACGAGCGCTCATGGGAGATCAACGGCAATCAGATGCCGATGTGCACCCGCGACGTTGGAATCTTTTTCGGATTCGTGGTCGGCGCCGCCCTGTTTGGGCGGCGTGGACTGAACCGATGGACGGTTCGCGACACCTTCCTCTCGATAATTCCAGACCAGAGGCTGGAACCCATTTACCTAACAGACAAGAGGATGTTGGCCATGCTCGCTATAATAGGACTCGGTCTAATCCCAATAGCAGTTGATGGATTCACCCAGCATCTGACCGGCTACGAGTCCACCAACCCAGTCAGGGTAGTTACAGGTTTACTCTGTGGACTGGTACTGGGGTGGTTTATCGCCGCCTCAGCAAGCGCTCGGACCAAGTACTTCGGGGATGATCCAGAACTGGTGGTCCTACCTGCGAATGCCAGACTGATGACCAAGTGACTACTCGGCCTTCCCCTGCCACCAGTAGACCAACCCGCTGGCGCCGGCCGGGTTAGAGGCCCCCTCCATCCCACACCCAAGCAGCGCTATGCGCTCCAGAGTGTCGCGTACGGCAGCGGGGTGCTGACCGGATCTGACTATCTGACCCATAGCGAAGCGGGGATGGGTATCGGGATTGGCTTCTATCCACTTCGAGATGGCTTGCCTGAGCGGCCATATCGCCAGTACCAGCATCCCAAGGGTGCGATATCGCCCCCTTAACTGCGAGCGGGGGGCATCACGCCCGAGCAAGGCCCTGTGCTTGTGAACCCAATCCGTGCGTTCATGGAGGAACTTGACGAGTCTCTGAGTGTGGCGCTCGGACACAGCCCTGACTGGCCCGAGCGCTCGACGGAGTTCCCTCACATCTGCTGATGGCATCAGAGAGAGGGTCCCGCAGATGGCCGACATCGAATGCGAGAGGATGCTCTTGGGAACGTCCACTCTGGCATCCTCGCTAACTTCTTCCAAAGCGGCATCGTGTTCTGACTGAGCATCGTTGAGTATCTTCCAAGGCGGGTTGCCGCTCAACCAGTCTCCCTTGGTGCGTGCAGGCTCGACGCCCAGTCCGGTCAGTGTGGTCTGGCCCTTTGAGATGTGGAGGAGTCGTCTTATGAGGTGCCTCTCGACCATCTCGGTGTCGACATTTAGTGGAAGTGGTTTGGAGTGCACGAACTTCCGGACGCTACTAATCAGAGTCCGACAGAACTCGGCCTCAGTGCCCTCATTCAGAATAGGCCCGATGACGGCCCCCATATCGAATGGGATGGGCATCTCCAGTTCGCCCGACAGCAGCGAGATGTAGCCTGCTCTGATGCGCTGCTGCAACTCCGTCGTCTCGAAGTACTCCCCTTTCTCCGTCAGCGCTCTCAGGCTCCCGCTCTTGATCCTCTTCAATGCGACCTCAGGATCGCAATCAACCCAGATACAGAGGTCAGGGACCAATGCAGCCGAGTTCATGTGGGCGACCCTGTCGATTCCGAGCCCGCCGACGATTCCCTGATAGACGAGTGAGGAGTGGATGTTGCGCTCGCTGACCACAGCCTTGCCCTCCTCGAGACGAGGTAGTATCCAACCGTGAGAGTGGTCTACCCTGTCGGCTGCAAACAGGCCGGCCTCCTGTTCTGGGGTCATGGTCTTCCTGCGTACGGCCTCGATTGCCAGTCGTCCCAGGGGGTGTTTTCTCCTGGGCTCCCCGGTAATCTCTACAGCAGCGAACGAGAACTCCTTGCTCAGGACTTCAGAGACGACCTTGGTCGCCAGTCCCTTGCCGCTCCCATCGCCGCCTTCTATCGTAATCAGGTACACGGGCAAACCTCGAACTAATCCTCTGTGTGGTCTGTGAACTGATCCCTAGCGAGATGCGTCATCCCCATACCGAGGAGGATGAACATAGGGCCAATGAAAAGCATGCCTCGGCTCCAAAGTCCGAAGAAAGAGAGCCACCAGGTGCGTCGGTAGTGGTCGCCCCGGTAAGCCTCCAAGCCGCCCACCATCCCGGCGAGCCCGGCCAATAACGTCAGTCCGGCGATGGTGGTGCCGATTAGCACCGACTCGGCGAGATGGCTCTCGCCGGTCATGTCGGACTCGTAAAGCCCGTCACCCGGAGTGAGAGTGATGGATATCTGGGCGTGATCGCCTGGAATAAGCAGTATCCTGACTGTTACGTTCTCAGGGTGGTCGACAAGCAGTGTCGAAGCGCGTCTGGGAATCTCCTCGACCGAGAACCTCCCTCCTGAGTCGGTGAAATCATGACCTATCTCAAGTTCGTCCGAATCGAGGATGCTGACCTTAACGCCTTCGACAGGGTCACCTCCAGTGGTGTTGTCCTCCAACGCCGTGTTCACCATTCCATTGACATCGGCGACACCATCGGAACTGTCTAGTTGGCCAGTCAGAATCTCGCCGACGTCGGCGGATATCAGAGCGACTCCGAGTATTGCCCCGAGCAGACTACCGATGAATATCATCAGCGCCCCGGCGACTCTGGTGGCAGAGTCTATCGAGAGGTCATGCAGCCATAGTTCTACGGCACTGTAATCGTCGAACTCGTCGTCGCCCATCGGGCTTCACCTCCCTCTTACTTCTCCTCGCTGGGAGCCGGCGGCTGTTCAGTTTGCCGCCTAGCGATCATCAGGACAAAGAATCGTACGATTGCGCTCAGAAGACGCAAGGAACTCAGGATAATGACCAATGCTGCAATCAGGAGAACCGACGATATCCCCTCCAGGATGCTCAACGGCAGAGATTCCGAGATGTTGTCGTCGGAGGGTGTCTGAGAGTTCTCGAACGAAACCAAGTGCATCGAGGTCCAGTTCTTGCCGGTAATCAGGAATGCATCCCGCTCTGGGAAGTAGGCTATCCCGTTCAACACGTCATTGTACCCGTCAGACTCGTTCTCGGTCAGAACCGAGGCGTCTATGGTCGACTTGACCTCGCCGGTGGTCTTGTCGATGGCGATGATAGAATCGCTGCCCCACACGTTCGCATACACCGTCTGACCGACGCACTCGAGCTCGTTGAGCAGGTCCACCTCGATGCCCTGATTAGTTACGGGGAGCGTTGCTTCAACGGAGAAGTTAGATGGGTTCCTGAAAGTCAGATCTGAAGTTCCGTTGGACATAACCAGATGGTTTCCGTCGTAGCACAGCCCCCAGCCCTCGCCGGAGTACGTGTGATTAGCGATGACCTCGAGCGTTTCGATGTCGAAAACCAAGGCAATCTCCTCCCTCCAAGTGAGCATCACGATAGTGTCCCCGACAACGGTGATGCCCTCTCCGAAGAGGCTCTGGTCGAGTCGTGTCTGGCGCAGCACCTCCCCGCTCGAGGGATCCACTTCCCTAAGGCTGGAACTGCCGTATAGACCAGTGCTCTCGTAAAGTAAGCCGTCGTGCATCTCCAATCCCTGGGTGAATGCCCCCTCGTCGTGGGAATGAGACGATATGACGTGCAATTCAGTCGCTTCTGGGCCACCTTCAGCAGCGACAGGTGCGAATGTCAGAAGCAGTACGACCAGCAGAGTCTGGAAGACGCGTGGCGCCGGGCCGGGCCGAATCATGTACGAACGATGCTCCATCGATGTTAAAATAGGTCTTTGAGCGGATTGAACCTGAATACAACACGGAGTGTTGAACATGGAAGGAACCAGAACAGCGGCCTCACGCAGAGCACCTCTGCTGCTCATCGCGACCATGTTGCTCGCTAGCCTCTCCCCCATGGCCCTGGCAGAGCCTGAGTCAGATGAACCGTTTCTTGAAGTCATGTCGGGTGACCTGACGGACTTCACTCCCTCTATTGAGGGCAAGCAGTACATGTTCACCGAGGATGCCGAGCCAGTCTTCTCAGCCACTGGCTTCCTGAAGATGGAATGGAGGGACGCGGGCTATCCTGGGCTGGTCCTTCCATTCTCGCCCGGTTATCTCAACTCGAGATCCTCGGCCCGCTCTTGCGAGGACGCTTGGAGCCAAGGTGAGACGGGGAACATCTCAACTGCCGGCGGGACGGTGGCTGTGACCGTACAGAAGATATCGGCCAACTCGGCCATACTGGTGGAGGACGGGCAGATCATCCCCTCAACCACCCTCAACGACATCGCCTCGACCTGGGAATCGACCATCTATCCGACAGACACGACATATTTCGGCACCCCTCCGGACGTAGACAACAACTGTCAGATCGAGATTGCCCTAATCTCGATTGACGGGGCCGGGGGCACTGGCGGTTACTTCTCCCCTGGAATCTCATCCGTCAGGGAGTCCGTTTTCGTCGACGTCGACGACCTGAGTTGGAGGAATACCATCCTAGCGCACGAGTTCCAGCACCTGCTGCACAGCGCTCGTGACCCCTACGAGTTTCTGTGGATTGACGAAGGCGCGGCCGACATGGCCGCATACCTCTGCTTCGGGGTCACAGACACGCTGACCGGCCACGCCAACGCATGGTCGCAGGACAGCAGCCTCGGCGTGCGGTGGTGGAATGGCAGGATGGCCGACTACGGTGCTGGTTTCATGTTCCTGATGTACCTCGCTGACAAGCTCGGTGGCGGGGCCGCGATTCAACGTCTCGTAGCCGACACCGCCACAGGGGGGGCTGCTATCGAGAACCTCGCGCAGAATCCCGAGACTGGCGCTACTGCTATCGGGACCACGATGAGCGAGATTTATGCCAACTTCAGCGCCGCCGTCTCTCTGGACAGTGCGCAGGGAGCATTCGGTTTCTCGAACCTCGACCTGACCTCGGGATGCATCGCCGCATATGTCTGCAAAGCCCAGATGAGCGGTTACAACGACCAGTGGGTGAACGACTGGAACAGCTCCAGCCAGAGCATCGAGGGTTGGGGGATGAGGGCCTACAAGTTCGCTCAAGGCTCTGGAGCCCCTCTCAATCTGATGGTACAACCAACTCAATTCGGCTTCGACGGCGCCATCATGGCCAAGGATGCTGACACCGGAACGTGGTCGATGAGCAGCCTGAGAATGGACTCTGGGACCGGAGCCGGGACGGGACTCGTTCACGGCTTCGGTAACACCACCGATGAGGTTTGGCTGCTGACATGGTACGAGTCGATGGTCAGCGACTGCGATTACAACTACGCCAGCTGCGGCATCACATTCGGCGCCTACCCCACCGCGATGCTGACTGTCTATGCCGGTCTCATCACGGACCCGGCTGAGGTGTCGATCGATGCCATCACCCCCTTCGACAGAGATGGCAACAACCTCGATGACAGCGTACAAATTGATCTCGATGTGCTGTCGAACGCGTTCTTCGAGATACTCGAGGTGACGGTCGGGGCCTATGTCAACAACACGCTGACTGACTCTGTGGTGTTCGACATCACCGCCGGCGACAGCGTACCTTCTCCGAGGAGCGTCTGGTTCACACCGCCCTCCTCGGGTGAATGGACATTCGGAATCAGTATCCGCGATGTTACCGGGGAGGTCGTCGACCAAGCCTTTGCCCTGCCAATGACCATTGCCAACATGGAGCCAACCACCTCGGGGTCGATGTCCACCTCGATGACTCAGACATGGCTCCCCGTAGGCATGTTCGGCTCTGGCTACGACTCATGGGGCTTCGGTCAGATCAACGGCACTTTCAGCCACAACGAGACACCGACAGGGTACTTCTGGGATCTCGGCGACAACAATTCCTCTGGACTGAAGAACCCCATCCATTCCTACCTCAATCCAGGGGATTACCAGATTGTCTTGGTGGTACAGGACCAAGGGGGGTACTACTCCGAGCCACAGTCTTGGAATATCTCGGTCAGTGACGCCTCCGACCCGATCCCGGAAATCTCTGTCGATGGGGTGGTGATAACCGACGAACTTGTGCTGCTGACGGACCAGAGGGTGCAATTCTCAGCGAGAGGGACCACGGACAACGTCCCTCTAGAGCAACTCGATTTCACCTGGGACTGGGGCGATGGTCAGTCTGAGTCAGGCCAAGGTCTGACTGGGTCAGGGCACTCTTGGGTCGACGGCAGTGCCGATGGGATCATCTACACGCTCATCCTGACCGTTGATGACGGCAACCACATCGTCGAGCATTCTCTGTACATCAGAGTGCTGAACCGCCTGCCCAAGCAGATCTTCGACGAGCCACTCCAAACCTACACACTGACACCGCTGACAATGCCGACTGTCTTCGAGGACTCAGATGGGATGATTGTGGAGTATTTCTGGTACTTCGAGGGCGGCGTCAACCTTGGTGGCTCGGGAATGAGTCTGACCTCCAACTTCTCGGAAACCGAGTCAATCCTCCAAAACCCGAGCGTCGGATGGCTGGAACCGGGGATGAAGAACGTCACAATCGAAGTCACCGATGACGACGGGAACTCGTCTGTCGCTATCCTCCGGGTGCAAGTGCTGAACCAGCGTCCAGTAGCCGTCTTCTCGAGGCCTGTCGACGGCACTGTCGAAACCACCTACACTTTTGAGAGCGCGTCATTCGATCCTGACGGCGACACCTCCCTGCTTCAGACGATTTGGGAGATCTCGGGGCTCAGCGAGCCTGTGTACAACGTCTCCTCGGTCAGCCGCACCTTCCTTGAGCCGGGTCTGTACACAATTGCCCTGACCGTCATCGACGACAGGGGCCTGTCTTCAGCCACTAAGTCATACTCCCTCAGGATAGAGAACCCACTGCCGGTGCCCGAACTCACCTTCAGCTGCCCCAGCGTCAACGGCACCGTTCTGGATGGCATTCCGGAGGACCTGGGGGTCGTGGTCTGGCAGATTCCGCATACTCGCGATGGCAGCGCATTCGTTGCACCAGGCGACCCGATACGGTTCGACGGTTCCGATAGTTACGACGCCGACCCTCTGTTCATCGGCAGGACATCGACCGACCCAAGCGACCCTGAATGGAATGGAATCGTGTCATGGATCTGGGACTTCGGTGACGCCAGTCCACCAGTACACGGCCCCGTGGTCTGGCACGCTTACGAGATACCAGGGACCTATGCCGTCACCCTAACAGTAGTAGACGGCTTCGAGGGGGGCGAGACCAACATCACCTCGCTGACCGTGCACGTCTCCGTGGCACCGATTATCCTGACGAGAGATCCGATTTCAGCCGATTACGTGGGCCTGGGGGACTTGGTTCTACTGAATGCCAGTGCCACCGACGCCGACCTGACGAACGGCATAGAGGCCTGGCTCGATGTCGATGCCTCCGACGACAGCGATGGCGATGGCGATCCCGCGAACGACCGAGACAAGTCTCTGACCGGCCCCCTGACCGTCAGATGGGACCTCAACGCAATGGATGACACCAATCTGGATGGCGACTATCGCAATGACTGGCTCTGGGGGAATCAAACTTGGAACCAGCCTGGTGAAATCAGAATAGTGATGCAGGTATGCGACGGAGTCGGTGTCTGCTCCTCCGAGGACTACGTCATCACCGTGCTAGCCATTCAAGAGGATGACCGGCCTATGTCTCTAGCTGACCTCACTTGGAGTGATCTCGTGCCCGACAGGAAGAGCGGGGGGCTGCTGGCCCTCGTTGCAACCGTCCTCTTGCTCGGGTGGTTGATTATGAGGCAGAAGGACGAGGACGAGCTCGACGCCGAAGAAATGCTCGAGACCTACGACGTCACTGAGGTGGAGGTCGAAGGAGGTCTGCCGGGAATGGATCAGCACAATCCCCCGCCTCAACCGAAGTACCTGACTGTCGGAGAGCGAAGAAACAAGGAGTCCGGATATATCCGACCTATCCGGACGAGGAGGCGCTGAGCGTGAGGAACGGCCCTAGGAAGCTCACTGCGACCCTGATCAACCTCTGTCTGCTCCTGCCTACGGTTGCCGTGTTCATCGCCGTCATTGCAGCCCCAATCGCATCGGCGGAGGCTTCCTGCGATGACCCATCGAGTGACATACCCGCAATCGATCAATACTTTGAGGAACACAGCGTCGAAGACGGCTGGGGCATTTGGTGGGAGGGCGGTAGCGAAGATCTAAGATCACTCGATGTGGGTTTCAGCACTGAGATGGAGATAGAAAATGACAGCGCCAACGCCATCAGCATGGAACTGGTGCCTGGCTATTGGTACACCTTCTGCATCACCCTTGTCGCCGACTCTGCCTCTCCGCCCAGCATGGGGGCTATAGGCGACGTCTACCTGATGACTGAGAGCAACTGGAACCGCTATACGGGCAGTTACGCCGACAGAGAGTGGGAGGACCTTGAAGAGGTGGTCAACACAATGCCGGTGGAGTGGCGAGACATGTTCGTCTGGCTCCCGTTCAGAGACGTCCACGCTTACGAGAGCGTTTCCAGCGAGGTCTTCTCAGTGGCGATCGATTCCAGCGGCTCGATGTGGTCGTCCGTCGACTGGTTTGAGAGTGGTGACGCGAAGTACTACCTCGTCGTCGACGGATGGGACAACAGCAGGAACACCGACCGGGGTGCGGCCGGAGGGACCATGCAAGTGGAGATTCTCGTAGATGTGGAGGAGCGGACGACCCTTCCTAGTTTCATCGCATACATCCTCATCGCGGCTCTGCCACTGGCCTGCATCATAGCCCCTCTGATAATTCACAGCAGGTACATGAGTGCGGGCCTTGGTGATAATGAGGAAGAGCTTCGCCACGTACCTTATCTGGAAGACGAGAGCGACGAACGCGATGGCACCGGCTAAGCGGCTTCATATTCAAGCAACTGCCACGCAGTCAGTAGGTCTGATGCGTTGATTCGTCCTTGCCTAGATAGGTGCCATCCCGTCTCCATTGTCGTGTAGACCATGGCCTGCCCCAGCAGGGGGGCGTGTATTCGAGTCCAGTCACCGCCCGAGCCCGAGCCCATGATCGCGTTGGGGGTGTCTGAGCCGTTTAGAGACCAAGCGGCCTCAAAGAGGCGCAGACCGTCGTGCCGGCCCAAGGTACGGTAGCACATCTTCACTATCTCACCGGCATCGGAGTTGTCCTCGACATCCTCGATGATCTCCGATGCCGATGGAGGCTGATCCGAAGTGTGCTGAGAGGCGATTATTCTGGTCTTGCCCCCGGCTGAATCAACCAGTGCCTTGCGTGACTTGGACTCTATGTCCAACTCAAGGTCGACCCAACTTACGCCACTCTCGATTGCGGCAGACAGAATCTCGATGCGCTGTTCCTCGGCGCCGGGATAATGCCCTCCTTGGCGCTTTGGACGGCAGGTGAGCACCACGGGCAGCTCGATACCCTGCTTGAGGGATGCAAGCGCTGTATGGATGTCTACCGAGTCCAATGGCTGTGGTATCATCTCTGGCTCTACGAACTTGGGACGAACGCGCTCGCCCCTGCCTTCCTCCGCCTTTTCCTCACGGGGATCGGGCTCAGGCATCTGCTCGACCACCCAGAGTTTGTCCAGTCGGATCTCCACAAGGTCGGCCCCTGTAGCTGTGGCCATCGCAGCGTCCTTCAGCATCTCATCGACAGTGCACCCACTCAGAGTCACACAGATGAGAGGTCGAGCCATTCGCCCGCTCCACCTTGGCATTCTGTTTAACCGTGTCGTGGAGGCAGGGAACAGGCCGTTAGGCCTGAAATCGGTCGAAAATAACCATTTTTCT
>Ga0207966_1000083_pt1 | contig 48811 bp, 41 predicted proteins | sample Knorr_S23_td_NAD_FD_185611 | JGI IMG/M metagenome (GOLD analysis project Ga0207966, IMG submission 185611) | Marine microbial communities from Southern Atlantic Ocean transect - Knorr_S23_td_NADW_ad_2500m_LV_B (SPAdes) (version 2) | ecosystem: Environmental > Aquatic > Marine > Oceanic | place...
TACTGATCTTACTAAAAATATATTAGATGATGAATTTATAGGTACTAAATTAAAAGATCAACATCCGATGAAAAGATTTGGAACCCCTGAAGAAGTAGCTGAGACAATTTGCTTTTTAGCTTCAGATAAAGCTTCTTTTATTACAGGAGTTGATTTACCTTGTGATGGCGGGTATTTAATTTTATAAAATGGAATGGTTAATTAATAATGGCTAGTAGAAGATTCCCAATAGTTTTTTATAAATGGATTACAAATTTCGGGAAATCATCTTTTGATTATTCAAATATAACAGACAATATAATTATTTCCGGAGAATATACTGAGAATGACATTTTTACAATCCAGCAATTAGGAGTGAAATGTGTAATTGACATGAGAAGTGAAAGCTTATTTGACCAGTCTTTATTTGAATCAATTGGTATTAATTATTTTAATATCCCAGTTGCTAATTATTTTGCTCCGGAATTAGAACAAATTGATAATGCTATTGAATATATCAATTCTAATATATCAGTTGATAATAATATTTTAATTCATTGTAAAGCAGGTGTTGGGAGAAGTTTTCTAATTATTATCGCTTATTTAGTTACTACAGGTTTAGATTTATTTGAAAGTATGGAAATAGTTCAATCTAATAGATGGGGCGCAAACCTGAACAATATACAATTTCAAAAACTTAAAAAATGGTATGAATTATATAATTTTTCTTAATATTATTTATTTAGATAATCAGTTAATTGATTAACAATATATCCAATATTCTTATCTGCTCCTCCAGGATTAAGGTTTATATCAACTTGAGAAATTGAAATATAACCATCCTGAATTGCTTTCATATCAGTATCTTTTGGGAATTCAATGTTTTCTTTTAAATCTAATCGAAGCCAATAATAATCTCCCCTTGCCCTTGATTCTTTTAATAATATTTCATCTTCAACTTTGGGGCCGATATAAGTACTTTTAGTTCCTTTAATTTGATCAGATGGCAAATTGGGGAAATTAACATTTAATAGTTGAGGTTCTTTAATATTATTTTTTATTAGAAATTCACATATTTTTGATGAATATTCAATTGAAGATGTAATATCAGTTCTTACTGCATCAAGTGAGGCAATGGATAATGCTACTGATAATGTTCCACTTAAATATCCATGAATAGCAGCGCCAGCCGTACCAGATATTAAAAGATCTGACCCCATATTTGCACCATAATTAATTCCTGAGAAAATATAATCAAAACCTTTAGGGTTGATTTCTTTAGTTGCTAAAATAACACAATCTGAAGGAGTTCCTTCAACTGCATATGCATTGACTTTATCAACATTGATATTTACTTGATTGTACCTTAGTACATCTCTTAAAGTTACGCTTGGGCCTTTACCTGATTGGTCTCTGTCAGGAGCCACAACTGTAACATTTCCATATTGTTTTAATACTTCTGCTAATTTATTAATAGCAGGTGAATTTATTCCGTCATCATTAGTAACTAAAATTTCCATTATAATTTTACCCTTTATTGATTAAGTTATTTAATTGGGTGTTATTGAATTATATTGCAGATGATTTACATCAGCAATATTCATGTAATAGAATAAGTTACCTAAATAAATTTATAAAAATATATTATTATTACTATGAAATCACAAAGACATTTATTTAATATACCTAAAGACCAAGCATATTTTAATACTGCATACTTTGGATGCCTTCTTAATGAATCAGTTAATGCAGCTGCATACGGTACGAATTTAAAAGCTCAACCTTGGAATATTCATATGGCAGATTTTTTTACAGATGCAGATATTGCTAGACAATTATTTGCTAAATTAATTAATACTGACCAAAATAATATTGCTTTAATACCTTCAGCCAGTTATGGGTTTGCAACTGCGGCTAAAAATATAAATCTTAATTCCAATGATTCAATAATGGTTTTGTCAGAACAATTCCCCTCTAATTATTACATATGGGAACAACTAGCTATTAAAACTAATGCAACCTTGTCTGTGGTACCTAGGCCTGAAGATGATGATTGGACAACCAATATATTAAATACGATTGATGATAATGTAAAAGTTATTTCATTGCCTAATAACCATTGGACTGATGGTGGATACATTGATTTGGAAAAAATTTCAAAAAATATCTCAAGTTCAAATATAGCTCTATTGATTGATGGTACACAATCAGTCGGGGCCTTGCCTATAGATGTGGAAAAAATTAACCCGGACTTTTTAGTTGTTTCAGGATATAAATGGCTCTTAGGACCTTATAATTTGGGATTATGTTATATTAACCCTAAATATCACAATGGAGATCCATTGGAATATTGGTGGGGTCATAAAGAAGGATCAGAAAACCCTGCAAGTTTAATTAATTATCCAAGTGATTTTTTACCAGGAGCAAGAAGATTTGATTATGGTCATAAAGGGAATTTTCACTTACTACCTCCATTAATTAAAGCGCTTGAACAGTTATTAGATTGGGGAGTTGATGAAATTTATAAATATACTTCAGATATTAATAATAAAATCATTGAAAGCCTTTCAAATATTGGCATTTCTACAATTGATGAAAAATATAGAGCGGGACATTATCTGGGAGTTAGATTTAATGATCCTATCCCCTCAGATTTCACTGAATATTTAACTGATAACAATGTACATGTAAGTGTTAGAGGTACAAATACTGTTCGGGTTACCCCACATTTATGGATAAATGACAATGATATAGATAAATTTGTTGATGTTGTAAAAAAATATTTTAAAAAGTAAATTAACATTGACTAACTATATAAATCATAACAATTATAAAATTTCATATTCAAAATGGAATATTGGACATAAATCAAAGTATACTCTTTTATTTGTTCATGCTTCTGGATTTCATGGAATGATTTGGAAACAAATAATACAAAAATTACCTGATTTTAATTCTGTTAGTATTGATTTATCTGGACATGGTTTAAGTGATAATCCAGATCATGATTATCAGTGGAATAAATTTGCTTTTGAATTGGAAACTTTAATAGTGGATTTGAATTTAAATAATATTTTTGGAATTGGGCATTCTTTGGGTGGTTATGCTATTACCCATGCAACGAATAATTTAAGCGACAAATTTGAAGGATTAATATTATTTGATCCGTCTATATTTATTAAGAATAAATATGATGAAAATCGTAATAGAAAAAAAAATTTCATACATCCAATAAGTAGAAGACGTAATTTGTGGAATTCATCTGATGAAATGTACCAAAATTTTTCAACAAGATTACCATTTAAATTATGGGATAAAAGTGTTTTAAAAGATTATTGTGAATTTGGATTAGTAAATGATGAATATAATAATAATTTTAAATTAAGTTGCCCTCCATGGGCTGAAGCCAGAATGATGTCAGGAAGTTCAGAATATGGAATATTTGAAATAATCAACAAATTTAGTCAAAAAGTATTGGTACTCCGTGCAGGTGGCAAAAATTCAAATAATAACAAGGATATATTTTCTACTTCGGTTACTGATCCAAAATTAAGTAAAATGTTTTTGAATGGAAAAGATCTGATAATAAATGATGTAACACATTTTATTCCACAAGAAAATCCAGAAGAATGTGCTAAAATTATTAATGATTTTATTACTTGAAATTTCAAAGGTATATTAATGAATTACGAAGCAATTATTTTTGATATTGATGGAACTTTAATTGATTATGATTATTCTCAATATCAAGCATTGGATAAACTCTTGGATATGATTCCATGGAATAATTCAGAACGCCCTGTTACAAAAGAAGTTTTTGAATATTGGTATAAAGAAAAAAATGAATTTTATAACAGGCCTGATTCAGATAATATAAATATATACGAACAACAAAAAATTATATTAGAAAATTTATTAGCTAATTGGAAAATTATTGTTGACTCTACTCAGTTAACAAAATCTTTATTTGATATATATGAAACAACATGGAGGGTTTATCCTGATGTACTTGAATGTTTATTTAATATAAATAAAATTAAATTATGTGTAATTTCAAATGGTGATAGTAAATTTCAAAGGTTAAAGTTAACTAAAACCGGATTAGATAGATATTTTTCTGAAATATTAATATCAGGTGATATTAATATTAAAAAACCAAATCCAAAAATTTATACTACTATGTCTGATAATATCAATATCTCTTTAGATAAATGTGTATATATTGGTGATCGCCTAGATTTTGACGCTATAGGTTCTTCAGAAGCTGGAATGCTCGGTGTTTGGCTTAACAGAAAAAATACCCCAGGTAATAAAATTCCTAAAAATGTTAAAACAATTACTTCTTTGCAACAACTGACTTCATTAGTTATATAAGTCATTGCTATTATGCATATTCTTTTATATATTAGGGCAGTTATTTATTTTATAAATTTAGTTGACTACACAAAAATTAACTAGTGCTCAAAATAAAGATAGATGGATTCTAGCTGCATTAATTTTAGTTGGGCATACCATTAAACATATTTATCTTTCGGCACTTTCAGTTATATTACTTCCTAATATAAAACAAACATTAAATATTTCGTCTACAACTTATGGAGGACTATCATTAGCAGGTCGTATAACAGGCACTATCACGACATTTTTTTCGGGATTTTTAGGAGATAAATATTCTAGAAAAGCCGGAACCTTGTTAGGTATTTCTCTGTTTATTACCGGTATTTCATATTTAATGTTAAGTGTTTCAAATACCATTTTCCTTTTAACTATATCTATGCTTATAAGTGGAATTGGACCTTCCATGTATCATGCACCAGCATTAGCTACTCTAGCTAAGAAATTTCCAGAAAAACAGGCATTTGCACTTTCTTTGCATGGTACTGGCGGCAGCCTTGGAGAAACAATTGGGCCATTAATATTTGGTTCATTTTTAATTTCAACTTTAGTCTTAGGTTGGCAGGAAACGATGAGATTAAGTTCTGTATTCCCAATCATAACTGGTTTTATCATAGGAATTGTTATAAATACATTTTTGGTAAAAGATAAAATGCAAAATGTTAATTTATCTAATTATTATTCTGGACTAAAAATTATTTTCAATAATACTAATTTAATTATTTTAGTTATAGCTGTTGCTATAAGAGGTATGGGGGAATCAGCTCTAGATGCGTTCTTACCCGTTTTTTTTTTAGAAGACCTTAGATATTCTATAAATAGAATTGCTATATACAAATCATTAATGAGGGCAAGCGGAACTATCACCCAGCCTCTTTTAGGAATTATTGCAGATAAATATTCACCAATTAGATTGTTAATACCTAGTTTAATATTTTTAGGAGCTATGTGCCTTACAATTCCTTATGCCACTGATTTGCAATTTTTATCAATTCCCTTAATACCAGTAATTTTGATTATTATGGGGATATTTGAATTTTCATTACAAACAATATTTGTATCCTTGGGACTTGATATTGCCACACCTAAAAATAGTGAATCTGAGAATATGAAATCTACTATAGTGGCATTAATTTGGGGAGCAATGTCATTAGGTTTAATATCACCTTTAATAGGAGGTGTTATAGCTGATAACATTGGAATGGAATATACCATACTGTACTCTGGGATTTTAATACTACTTTCATCTGTATGTCTGTTATTCTTAAAAATTCGTTTGTAAATATTCATGTATTAATAATCTGAATTTATGATAAAATATACTTTAACGTGAAGGAGAGTAATATTATACTCAGCAACCTTTCAACCTTTTAAGGTGCTTTAGACGTGGTTCATAATGAACAAAGAGGTTATTAGATAAATTGTTGTCCTTCATTTTATTATAAATGAAGGATTTTTTTATAATTTGATTAATTTAGATAACATATTATTAATAGATGGTGCTATGGGCACTTCTATACAAAATCTTAATCTTTCTTCTGCAGATTTTGGAGGAGAACATTTAGATGGGTGTAATGAATATTTAAATATTATTAATCCAAACTATATCAAAGATATACACAGATCATTTATAGATGTTGGGGCTAATATAATAGAAACTAACTCATTTGGAGCTACTCCTATTGTATTAGATGAATATAAATTATCTGATTTAGCTGAAGAAATAAATTTCAAGGCTGCTCAGATAGCCAAATCTAGTATTCAAAATACTGATAATTCCATATTGGTCGCAGGTAGTATGGGTCCTACAACAAAACTCTTAAGTTTAAATCAAATAAAATCAGCTGAAGTAACATTTGATCTTTTAGTTGAAAATTATAAAATTCAAGCAAGAGGATTAATTTCTGGTGGTTCAGATTTTTTATTAATTGAAACTTCACAAGATATTTTAAATGTAAAAGCTGCAATACAAGGAATCCAACTTGCAAAATCAGATTTAAATACAAATGATATGCCTTTTGCTATTCAATGTACTATTGAAAATATGGGAACTACATTAGGAGGACAAGATATTGAGTCATTTTATCTCACTATAAGGCATAACGATTTGTTATGGATTGGGATGAATTGTGCTACAGGTCCTAAATTTATGAGAGAACATCTAAGGATATTAAGTCAAATATCCTCTCATCCTATTTCAATTGTTCCAAATGCTGGATTACCAGATGAATATGGTAATTATAATGAAACACCAACAGAATTTTCAAAAACTATAGAAGAATATATAAAAAATGGTTGGGTAAATGTTGTAGGAGGTTGTTGTGGAACTGTTCCTGAACATATATCAAAATTAAAGAGATTAGTACAAAAATATAAATCTGGTTTTGATTTAAATAAAAACAATTCAAATTTTAATTCAAAACACTTTGTTACCGGACTAGAATCATTATATGTTGATGAGTCAACTAAACCAATATTAGTTGGTGAAAGAACTAATGTTTTAGGTTCAAAAAGATTTAAAAAACTTATAGAAAATGATGATTTTGACCAAGCATCAGAAATTGGCAAATTACAAATTAATTCTGGAGCTAATGTACTTGATGTTTGCTTGCAAAACACTGACCGAAATGAAATAGATGATATAAAAAAGTTTTTGGAAAAATTAACTGCAAAAATTAAATCTCCAATTATGATAGATTCAACCGATATTGAAGTTATTAAAGAATCAATAAAATTATGCCCAGGTAAAATAATTATTAATAGTATTAATCTTGAAGATGGTATTGAAAAATTCGATCATATTGCACCTATTATTAAATCATTTGGTGCATCAGTAATCGTTGGATGTATTGATGAAGATAAAGAACAAGCTCAAGCAATAACTCGAGAAAGAAAATCAGAGATAGCTAAAAGATCATTTGATCTTTTAACAAATAAATTTGGATTAAATGAAAATGATATAATATTTGACCCCCTTACTTTTCCTATAGGAACTGGCGTGGTTAATTATATGAAATCAGCTGAAGAAACAATTGAAGGGATTAAATTAATTAAAAAAGAATTGCCTACTTCGAAAATTATATTAGGTATATCAAATGTATCATTTGGTTTACCTACGAATGGGCGTGAAGTCTTAAATTCTGTTATGTTAAATCATTGTTTAAATGCTGGTTTAGATTATGCAATAGTTAACACACAGAATTTAAAAAGATTTAATTCTTTATCTGATGAAGAAATAAATCTTTCCAATGAATTAATTTTTAATAATTCACAAAAAGCATTAGATAAATTTGTTGATTTTTTCAGATCTAGCCCAGTAAATAAAACTATTAAACCAAATATTCCATGGGATTTATTTCTTAAAGAATCTGTAATTAATGGATCTAAAAATAAGCTAGAGCCAAATTTAGATAAAGGGTTAAAACAATATGCTCCTTTAGATATTATTAATGGACCATTAATGAAAGGAATGGATGTTGTATCAGATTTGTTTGGTAAAAACGAATTAATAGTAGCTGAAGTTTTACAATCTGCAGAAGTTATGAAATCTTCTGTATCTTATTTGGAACAGTATATGGAAAAAGCAGAAATAACTTCTAAAGGAATTATATTGCTAGCAACTGTGAAAGGCGATGTGCATGATATAGGTAAAAATTTAGTAGATATTATCCTTTCAAATAATGGCTATCAAGTAATAAATTTAGGTATTAAAGTTAATTCACAAGAATTAATTGATGCATATAAAAAATATAATCCTGATTACATAGGTTTATCTGGTTTATTAGTAAAATCAGCTCAGATGATGGTAGATACGGTTTCAGATCTAAGTAATGAAAAAATAAACATACCAATTTTAGTTGGAGGTGCAGCATTAACTGAAAAATTTACATATCTTAATATATTCCCTAGTTACAATAATTTAGTTATTTATGCTAAGGATGCTATGTCTGGATTAGATATCGTAAATGATTTGAATAATGTTAAAAATAAAGAAAAGTTATTAAATAATGTTGATAAAAAAATTGAACATTTCAAGACAAATTTGATTCCTCATACACCCAAGGTAATTACCAAGAGTCGTGACCTTGTGAAAAAATCAATCAAAGAATTAGATACTATACCGCAACCACCTGATTTGAAAATTCATAATATTGTTTTACCTACAGAAGAAGTTTGGGCTTTAATTAACCCAACAATGTTGTATAACAGACATTTAGGATATAGAGGTAATTTCACAAATGATCTGAAAAATAATGTTGGTAAGGCAGTTAATTTATTTGAAAATGTAACTAAAGTAAAAGCAATACTAAAAGATAATCAAAGTATTGAATCTAAAGTTGTATATAAATTTTTTAATTCTAAATCTGATAACAATGATTTAATCATTTATGATTCTAACACTAAAAATGAAATATCTAGATTTATATTTGGAAGACAAACTGATAAAGATTTGCTTTGTTTAAGTGATTATGTTCATTCTACTTCATCTGTCAAAGATGACTATGTGTGCATGTTTGTATGTACATATGGCCCCAATATACGTGAACTAGCAGATAAATATCAACAAAAGGGAGAGTTTCTTATATCACATATTATACAGTCTCTGGCATTGGAAACTGCTGAAGCATCAGCAGAATATATACATAAAAAAATAAGAGATATGTGGGGTATAAATGATTCTTTTGATATAACCAATCAAGATATATTTAAAGCAAAATATACAGGAAAGAGATACTCTTTTGGATATCCCGCTTGTCCTAGATTGGAAGATCAGAAAATTTTATGGGATCTTTTAAATCCAGATAAACATATTAATGTTGAATTGACCGAAGAATACATGATGGATCCTGAAGGATCAGTCAGTGCTATAGTTTTTCATCACTCTGAAGCAAAATATTTTAACTTGGATAATGAAGCAATTGAAAAATTAAATTTTATAATTAAGTAAAGAAAATGAATTCTAATCTAAGTAATGTTGAAATACCACCAATTGATTATTTTAATCATTTATTAGATAACTCTCCAAATAAAAATAAAAAAATATCGTTTGGGCATGGTATTCCTAAGTACACTCCAAATGAATATGCAAATATTAATTATCAATTATTAAATCATTCTAATTCATTTAAATATACAGATATAAGAGGAAACATTGAATTAAGAAATTATTTGGCTCATTCCCTTTCTAGTAAATTAAACTTTAATGTAAAACCTGATAAAAATTTAATTATTACACCTGGTGCTAATAGCGCTATGTTTAAATCGCTTTTTTTATTGTTAAATAAGAATGATGAAGTACTAGTTATAAGCCCTGCATATTTCAATTATATTATGGCAATAAAAATGATTGGAGCAAATCCAATAGAAATTGATTCTGATCCTGAAGCCGGATTTCAGTTAAATATAAAAAGTATTGCTAATTCTATTACAAGTAAAACAAAAGCTATTATTATTAATTCTCCAAATAACCCGACTGGAGCATTATATAAAAATAATGATCTTATTGAATTATTTAAGATATGTGATTCTAATAATGTAAAAATAATATTAGATATTACATATCATGATTATATACATGCAAATAATGAATCAGATTATCTTTCATTATTCAGTAATTTTAAAAATATAATTATTACCGGAAGTTTTTCTAAAACTTTTGGCATAACTGGTTTAAGACTAGGTTATATTGCAACTAATTCTAAGAGCATAGATGATTTATGTAAAATTCAAGACACAATATCAATTTGTGCATCTTCTTTATCCCAACAATTTTTGCTTAATTTGCTGAATTATGAACAATTAGCTATAGAAACAAATTTGAATGCAGTTAAATCATCAAAGGAAACTTTAATATCAAATTTAAAAAATATCCCACAATTAAATTGGATTCAGACTGATGGAGCTTTTTATGCATTTATAGAACTAAAATATAATATGGATTCTTGGAAATTTGCAGAAAGTTTAATTAATTCGAAATCTGTCTTAGTTCTCCCGGGTTTAATTTTTGGTTCGAAATGGAAATCATATATACGTTTAGCGTATGGTGCTTTAAATAGTAATGATGTAGATGAAGGAATGAAGAGAATAAAGTCATTTATAGATGAAACCACTTAATACTTTCTTAATTATTTTCATAGATAATAAAATTAATGGCAAAAAAAATACTTATAATTGAAGATGATAAAAGTGTAGCAAAATTAGTTTCTACCTATTTCTTGAATGAAAAATGGAACGTTAATGTTGTACATGATGGAGAAGACGGACTAGAAAATGCATATGAAAATTCATATGATTTAATTGTATTGGATCTAATGTTACCAAAATTATCTGGCTTAGAATTCATTAAAGAATATAGGTTGGAATTTAATACACCTGTTATTATGTTGACGGCCAGAATAACAGAATCTGATATTGTTAAGGGCTTAGATCTTGGGGCTGATGACTATGTTACAAAACCTTTTAGTCCAAGAGAATTAGTTTCAAGAGTTAAAGCTGTTTTTAGAAGGATAGAAAAACAAAATTTATTTGCTGAAAGAAAATATATTCAGATTAAAAATTTAAATATTGATATAGATTTACAGAAGGTTAAAATTAATGACAAAAAAATAGATTTAACACCAAAAGAATTTGAAATACTTAAAAACCTTTGTTCTTACCCAGGTAAAATTTATTCAAGACAAGAAATTATCGATACTTCTTTTGGAATGGATTTTGATGGCTTTGATAGAACTATAGATACACATATTGCAAATTTACGTAAAAAACTTAGAATTGCCGATAATCATTATGAATATATTGAATCCGTATACGGTTTAGGATATAGGCTTATTGATGAAGAATAATTTATTGAAATTATTAAATAGTTTAGTTTTTAAAATTACTGTTTCTTTTTCTGTAGTTTTAGTAGGTACCTTATTATCTTTGGGTGTTTATTTGCAACATGTTTCTAGTATTGAATCTCAGAAACACCAAAATGAATTAAATCAATTAAAAGCTGAAAGAATAAAAAGATTAGTTGATTCTATAACAAGAGATCAGACAATGAATCTAAGAGATGTACAAAAAAAATTAATAGATTATTCAAGGATTTCAGGTACTAATATTAAATTATATGATGAAAACAATACAGAAGTTTTTGACACATCAAAAGGATATAATTTACAAAGCAAAAAACGAAATCCCATATTTAAGGTTATTCCTACATCATTAGGCGGATTGGTCGTTGAAGTTAATTACCCTAAATTAGTATCTATACAAGCCATTTCAGCTACAGATTCAAAAGAAGATCAATTACTAGTTGACCCACCTATTTCAAACATAGTAAATCAAGTTGTTAAATCCATTGCAATTATTGGAGTCCTTTCAATCATTACTTCCATTGGCCTTATATGGATAATCTCACGGAGAACGTTAAATCCAATTTCAAATATAGTAAACATTTCTAAAGATTTAAGTAAAGGTGATTTTACACAAAGGATTGATCAATCAGTATCTGGAGAATTGAATGAAATTGTAACTGCTTTTAATTATATGGCATCTGAATTACAAAAATTAGATGAACAACGTAAAATTATGATGGAAGATATTGCCCATGAATTAAGGACTCCAATGACTAATTTGAAAGGATATATTGAAGGTTGGTCAGATGGAATAATTAAACCGGATAATGAAACTTTGAAAATTCTTGATTATCAAGTTAATACATTATCAAAAATTATAGATGATTTAAGTACATTATCGTTAGCAGAATCTGGAATGCTTAATTTAAATATTTCAGAATTTGATCTTTTACATAAAATTTCTGAAATAATTAATAATTTTAAACTAAGATCAAAAAGTAAAAATATAAATATATTTAATAATATAGATTCAAATATAACAATAAATTATGATTCTCAAAGATTCACTCAAATAGTCACTAATATTTTAAATAATTCCATACTTGCCATTGATGATGATGGAGGTAGAATTTCTTTCAATACATCAATAAGGAAAAATGTATTAATTTTAGAAATTAAAGATAATGGCATGGGTATACCGAAAGAAGAATTACCTTATATTTTTGATAGGTTTTATAGAGCTGATAAATCTAGAAATAGACAATCTGGTGGAAGTGGATTAGGGTTATCTATTGTAAAATATTTAATTGAATCTCATAATGGTACTATTAAAATTAATAGTGAATTATCTAAAGGAACTGAAGTATTAATATCTATAAAGAAATTTAATACTGATTTATGATTGTAGGAACCTTAATTCTTAATCCCACAAAAGATAGTATAATTTCCCTTGCAAAAGGTAAATTTGATTTTATGTTATTAGATTTTCAACATTCAGCTTTTACCTGGGAGACTGCAAATTTTGTTATTGAAACAGTTTACACATACACAGATAAAAAAATATGGATAAGAGTTTCAAATAATAATTTTTCAGATATTAACAAAGCATACGATATTGGTGCAGATGCTGTAGTAGTTCCTTTGATTAATACAATTAATGATTTGCAAAATTGTATTAATGCTGCCAGATATAAACCACTTGGCAATAGAAGTTGGGGACCAGTGAGATTAAGGGAAAATTATCATTCATATGAAGATTATTTTAATAATGCTCATTCTACACAACTTCTTTTTCCTCAAATTGAATCATTACAAGGTTTAAATAATTTACCTGATATGTGTACTCTTGATGGATGGGATGGGGTAATGATTGGTCCTTCTGATCTTGCAATTTCAATGGGTGAAGTACCAAATTTTCCACCCAAATCACAATTGGTAAAAGATAAAATGGAAGAGATTATCAATATTTGCAAAAATAATAATAAAATACCTGGTTTATTTGCAGGATCTTTAGACGTAGCAAAAGAATTTGTATCTAAGGGTGCGGAATGTTTTACTTACGGATCTGATTTAGATTTTCTAGATGAAGGAACTAAAAATTCTTTCGATAACTTATACAACTCTATGAAGTAAATTGTCGTTATGATTTTTTAAATGTTCAATATTTTCTATTAGAATTTCAGGTATTACAGTTTCATAATTTGGAGTTTCACCTGCAGTATGAGGGGTAATTATTACGTTTTCAAAATCCCATAATGGATTATTTATATCAAGAGGTTCTGTAGATAAATGGTCTAATGCTGCACCTTTTATTTTATTATTATTTAATGCTTCAATTAAATCTTGCTCATTTACACATCCTCCTCTTGCAACATTTATCAAATATGATGTTTCTTTCATATTATTAAATACTTTTTTATCAATGATCTGATTAGTTTCTTCGTTTAATGAACTACTTATTACTAAAAAGTCAGCTTCTTTTACAGCTTCATGAAATTTACTAGTATGTAAAAGTTTATCAGTATATTCTGATTTTATATTTGTGTCTCTTTTAATACCAATAACATTCATTTCAAAATTTTTACAAAATTTAGCAATAGCATTACCAATATCTCCTAGGCCAAAAATAACCACAGTTTTACCATTAATTTCAGATTGTCTCTCTAAAGGATCAGATATAAACGGAGCCCAATATTTCTTTAATTGATTATCTCTTGCAATATGTAAGAAACGCGAAAGAGCCAATATAAGACTAATAGTATGTTCTGCAACAACTATTCTGTTTAAACCTACTGCATTACAAAGTTTAATATTATTTTTCTTTAATTTATTTAAATCATATCCATCATAACCCACACCTGTAAGCTGAATATATTTTAAATTTTTTGCCTTTTCAATCAATTCATTTTGCCAAAGACCAGATATTACTAATACATCTGCATTATCTATGTTATTTATAAGATCATTATAGTTATATACCTGGAAAGATTTTTGAGGGGGGTTAAGTTTTTTGAATCCAATATCTAACTGATAATTAGCATGGGCAAATAATACGAAAATATCTTTATCTGATTTAAATTTGCTCATTTTTATTACTCCTGTAGATGCTTTTTAAATGTTTGTATATTGGAAGATCTATTATATTGTTTCTATATTTAAATGTTCCAATGCCCTCTGAGGTTAATTTTTCAAATTTATTTATTATAAAAATGATTTCATCTTTATTATATTCTGATGCATTAAAAATATCATTAATGATATCTAATTGAGTTGGATGTACTGCAAATTTTGCTTTAAAACCCATTGATTTAGATATAATACATTTCTCTTTAAATATATTTATATTATTTATATTTAATTCGGGAGTATCTATTGGGTAGCAAGATAAGGATAATGAATCATATACAAAGCGTAATTTAATATAATCAATTAATTTGTCTGCTTCTTCACTATCAATATTTAAACTTAAACCAAGATCATATTTTCCAAATGCTATTCTAGTAATGTTATTATCTTGAATAATTGATTTTAAATTGTTAATCCCATCAATACTTTCAATTAATGGGATTACAGATATTTTTTCAAGTTTACTTTTATTAATATATTTTATTATATTTTTAACTGATTGAGCATTTCTAACACCTGGAATGATTAATCCATTTAAATTAAGTTCAGTGAGTTTTGTTATTTGTAATTCAATATCTAAGTATGAAGTGTCAATACGAGGAATAATGATTTTATCTTTAACTGAAGTTGATTTTAACAAATTTAATATATTTTCTAAGGCATTATGTTTTTCATTGTCAGGTACTGAATCTTCAAGATCCGGTACTATAACAGTAGCATTGCTATTAATAGCATTATCTATATATTTTTGTATGTTAGAAGGACAAAATAAATATGAACTCATGATATTATAAAATTTCTGTTTAGTTTAGGTATTATGAATAGTAGGCAAATTATAAATCTAGATTCAATAATAAAATTACATGCTAAAGAAAATCCATCTAAAACTGCATTAATTTTCGTTGATATAGATAAAAATATTGAAGAAACAGTTACATATCATGAATTAGATATTTTAATATCTAAAACTTGTAATTATTTAAAAGATAATAATTACAAGAAAAATGATAAATTATTAATTCATATTCCAAATTCTATTCCTTTTGTTATTTTATTATTAGCTTCTTTTAGAATGGGCATTGTTGCGGTAACAACAAATCCTAACTTAACTATCAGGGAACTAAATTATCAATTCAAACAATCTGGTTCAAAAAATATAATTTCTATTCAATCTAATCAAAATAATAATACTTCTTCATCAAATGTCACACTTAATAACAATACTCTTGTTGATTTTATGAATTTAATTAATAAATTTGATAATAAATTTGCACCTGAAAATGTAAATTTAACTGATGAAGCAACTGTCTTATTCACATCGGGGACAACAAATTTACCTAAAGGAGTAATTTCTACTCACTCCAATTACATAAATAAAATCAAAAGTGTTAGCAGTATATTAAGATTAAATTCAAATGACAGACATTATTTAACTTTGCCATTGTTTCACACAAATGGCCAATATTCATTACTTGCCGTTCTCTTAAAAGGTGGATCTGCTGTCATATGTTCCAGATTTTCAGCAAGTAACTATTTTAAAATTGCAGTTAAATACAAAGTAACTTTAAGTACGTTATTTGCATCTACTATAAGAATGTTATTAATTTCAAAAAAATATAAATATGAACAAAATAATAATATTAGACTTATTATGTTTGCACAGTCAGTATCCGAAGAAGAATTAAAAGAATGGCAGAATAGATTTAAAATTAATTTAATACAAATCTATGGTATGAGTGAAACCACAGGAATGATTTCTGCGAATCCTATAATCAATCCAAAAAATATGAGCATGGGAAAAATTCTTGATATCTATAAATATAGAATATTGAATGAATATGGAAAAAATACAAATCCATTTGAAGCAGGAGAGCTTGTACTACTTGGGATCCAAAATGAAACCTTAATGAAAGGGTATATAAATGAAGATGAAGCAACATTGCAAACTATAGTTAATAATGAATTATATACAGGTGATATTGTTTACAAAGATAATGAAGAGTTTATATATTTTGTAGATAGAAAAAATGATGTCATAAAAAGAAGTGGCGAAAATATTTCAACTATTGAAATTGAACATGTTATTTTAAATCATTCTAAAGTAAAAGAAGTAAGTGTTGTTGGATATCCTGATAAGATCATGGATTATAAAATTTTTGCTTTTATAATTCCAAAAAATAAAGAAATAAGCACTAAAGAAATTAAAGAATTTTGTAAAATAAATTTAGTTTCTTATAAAGTCCCAGAAAAAATTATTTTTGTTGACAAATTTCCTTTAACCGCTGTAGGAAAAATTCAAAAATATAAATTGAAGGAGAAATATAAATAATGTTTTATGAAGTAACAGACAAAAACGACTGGTTAACACATTTTAAAAGCTTGATTGTACCAAGACCAATAGGTTGGATAAGTTCGAAAAATAATAATGGTCAGATAAATTTGGCTCCATATAGTTTTTTCAATGCAATAGCTACCATTCCACCTATGGTTGTAATAGGGCCTGGTGGTTACAGTAAATCTGGCAATAACAAAGACACTTTGTTAAATATAAAAAATAATCCTGAATTTGTATGTAATTTTGTTAGTTGGGATGTAAAAGATATTATGAATGAATCATCATATTCTTTTGATAATAATGAGAGCGAGATTGAAAAATTAAATATTGAAACTGAAAATTCGACTATGGTTTCTATTCCTAGAGTTAAATTATCTCCTGCTCATTTTGAATGTACATTATTTAAAATTATAGATTTACCCTCTGATTCCAAGGGGAATCCAAATCACCTTATAATCGGTAATATAATAGGAATTAATATTTCAGATAAAATTATTAAAAACGACAGGATAGATATCGGCGAATTAAAACCTATATCTAGAATGGGATATGATGAATATGCTTTGATAAATACTATATTCAGTATGAAAAGGCCAAAATAATGGATTATACTTCCAATGATTATCTCAAGAATATGTTTAACCTCAGTAATAAGAATATTATTGTTATTGGTTCGGGGAGTGGGATTGGCAGATCAGCATCATTAGCTATAGCTGCACATGGTGGTAATTTAATTTGTGCAGATATTCAAAATATTGAAAGTACAATAAAAGCAGTGAAAGAAATTAATTCAGAAGTTAATGTTATTCCATTTGAAATTGATATTACAAATAAATCAGAAATAATAAAACTTATGGATGAATACGACGTTATCGACGGCGTAGTATGTACCCCTTCTATAAATGTTAGAAAATTATTGATAGATTATACAGAATCTGAGTTTGATAAAGTAATTTCATTAAACCTAAAGGCTACTTTTAATGTTTTACAAGCATCTGTAAAAAAAATGAAATTGAATAATAAGGGAAGTATAATTGCATTTTCAAGCATAAGAGGCAGCGTTGTTGAACCAGGGCAATCTGTATATGCTGCGAGTAAAGCTGGTACAGAAAAATTAGTCAATACTCTTGCAGCAGAAATGGCTCAATATAATATAAGAGTTAATACTATATCTCCCGGGCCAGTTATGACTCCATTAACCGATCAATTACGCAATGACAAACTATGGAATGAAGCTTATACTACAAAACCTGCCTTACAAAGGTGGGCTCAGCCCAATGAATTGGCCGGTGGTATAATTTACTTACTTTCTGATGCTTCATCTTATGTTACAGCCACAAATCTTATAATTGATGCAGGTTGGATTAATGTTGATGGTCGTTTTAATCCAAATATATAATCTAAGCTATGGATAAAATAAAAATAGGATTAATTGTAAACCCGATATCTGGTTTCGGTGGACCTTTAGGTTTAAAAGGCTCGGATGCAGATGATATTTGGGATCATGTCACTGATGTTTATAATTTGCCCTCATTAAAAAGAACTTACGACACACTAAATAATATTGATTCCAAAATAGCCGATAAAATAGTTTTTTATACAGGCAGTGAATTATTAGGTGAATATTTATTAAAACAATTCGGGTTCAAATTTAAAATTGTTTATACATCTAAAATTCAAAGAACATCTAGAAGTGATACATACAAATTATTAAATGAATTTAAAAATCAAAATGTTGATTTAATTGTTTTTGCAGGCGGAGATGGAACAAGTTCAGATTTAATCAAAATTATTGATACTGATATTCCAGTAGTAGGAATACCAGTTGGAGTTAAAATGTATTCTTCTATTTTCCCATTAAGTCCTATATATTCCTCTAAAATTATTTCTGAATTTTGTACTTATAAAGAAATAGAATTTATTCTTAGAGAGGTTTCTGATTTAGATGATCGTAAAATAAATAAAGGAATAACATCAACAAAATTTATTGGTTACTTAAATACGCCTCTAAATTTAGATGATAATTATCTACAGGAATCAAAAGGTTCTAGCATATCAGATGAAGGTAATGAAATTGACAATTTAATAGAAGATTTTAATGATCGTTATACTAATCTGAATTCATATATTTTCGGGCCTGGTTCAACTACAAATTCAATTTTAAAATCGATTGATATAGATGGTACATTGTTGGGGTTTGATATTATTAAAAATAAAAAATTACTTTATAAAGATTGTGCTGAGAAAGATATTTATAATTATTTAAATACTAAACAAGCCAAAAATTCAAATTTAGTTTTAACAATAATTGGAAATCAAGGCTTTTTATTTGGAAGAGGCAATCAACAAATAAGCCCCCGGATATTAAACATAATTGATAAAAATAATTTATTGATTTATTCTACAAAAACAAAATTAGATTCTTTAAATAATGAGATTTTAATTGACACGGGTGATTTAACCACAGATAAAAAATTTACAGGTTATGTAAATATTATTACCGGATATAAATTTAGTGAACTGAAAAAATCAAAATCTGTTTATTTATGATTATTTAATATTTCATTTACTTCATTTACTTCAGTTTTTGTTAATTTCCAGGATGCAGTCCTAGCATTTGCTACTACTTGTTCAGGTTTTGTTGCTCCTGCTATTACAGAAGAAACTAATCGGTTAGCTAATAACCATGCAAAAGCTAAATCTAATAATGATTTATTTCTGGCTTTTGCAAAAATTTCTAAACTTTCAAGTAATGAAAATGTATCACTAGTAAGAATTTGACCAGCTCTTTCTTTATTTTCACCTAATCTAGTGCCTTCAGGTAAGTCTTCTCCTCTTTTGTATTTTCCAGTTAACGCCCCACTTGCTAATGGAAAATATGGCAATATTCCAATATTATAATATTCACAAGCAGGTATTAATTCCGCTTCAATATCTCTGTTCAGCAAACTATATTCAGGTTGTACTGTAATAAATTTTTCAAGATTATTTGATTTAGATGATTCTAGAGACATCGCTAATTGCCATGATGTAAAATTAGAACAACCAATATATCTCACTTTACCCGAGTCAATTAAATAATTTAAAGTCCGTAAAGTTTCTTCTATAGGGGTATTCTCATCCCAAAAATGTATTTGATATAAATCTATATAGTCAGTTTGGAGTCTTTTTAGACTATTTTCAACTTCACTAATAATATGAACTTTACCTGCACCTTTTTCATTGATACCTTCACCAACTTTTGAATAGACTTTAGTTGCCAAAATTATTTCTTGTCTTTTATTTTTAATTGCATTGCCGATATATTCTTCAGACAATGTATCTCCATAACTATTACTTGTATCAAGAAAATTTATTCCTTCATCATTCGCGGTGTCTATTACTCTTTTAGTATTAGATGAATTGAGTCTTCTTCCAAAATTATTTGTACCTAACCCAATTACAGAAACTAAAGTCCCTGAATTTCCTAAATATCTGTATTCCATTTTTATCCTTTATTTTAAATTTTTATCAAAAAAGTTCACTGCTCTTGTCCAGAAATCTATTACTAAATTTGGAGCTGATCCAGATAGCATGCCATGGTTACCACCGGGATATCTTACTAACTGGACATCATTTCCCATTCTTTTTAGGGTTACAAAATATTGCTCAGCTTGTTCAATAGGGCACCTGTAGTCTCTGTCCCCAACTAATATTATTGATGGTGTTGTTACATTTTTTGCATATGTTAGAGGTGAATTAAATTGATATTTTTCCACATTATCGTGTCTTAATCCTCCCCATTGTTCTTCCCCAAATTTTATACCTATATCAGAAGTTCCGGACATTGAATTTAAATTAATACAAGGAGCACCGATAACAGCTGCCTTAAATTGATTTGTGTGTCCAATAATCCAGGAAGACATAAATCCTCCATAACTATATCCATACAATCCTATTTTATTGCTATCAATATATTTTTCTTTGGAAAGTTTATTAACTGATTCTATTATGTCGTAATAATCCTCTCCACCCCAATCATTAAGTACTGCTTTGCCAAAATCTGATCCATATGAAGATGATCCTCTAGGGTTTACAGCTATAACTATATAGCCATTTTTTGTAAATATTTCTTGATTAACTGCAATCTGATCTTCAAATCTACCATGCGGACCGCCATGTATGTCAACAATTAAAGGATAAGTGTTACTTTCTGAAAAGTTTGAAGGTAAATATACTCTCGATTCAATATCAAAACCAGTTCTGTTTATTGTAAATTTATTCATTTTAGATGGAGGGTTTTCTTTATAGAATTTTGAATTAGGAATTAATATATCGTGTATTTCATTATTCTGTTTGTTTAAAACTTTAACAACTTCTTGCATATTTCTATTATTTTCAATGAATACTGTTTTATTTGTGGAATCACATAATTGAAGAATTTTTGAATTGTTTTCATAAACTATAGATTTATTTTCACCATTAATATCAACAATTTTTGAAATCCCTTTGTCCGTATATGATACTCGCAAATTATCATTTGTCATTTTTAAGTTTGGTTGGGGATTATATGCAAATTCTTCAGTATTTATATTTGTAATTTTAGTATCATTTAAATCTATTTTAAATAATGATGAGTTTCTTCCATCACCTTCCTTATTATCTGATGTACCTATAATAAACAGAGATTTATCATCATTACTCCATGTAATGCTGCCAATACCATTGAAATATGTAGTTAATCTTCTTCTTTCAGATGACTCTATATCATATATATGAATATCTTCTCTCCAGTGTGTATCTCTCGTATCTCCTTCATCACTTATAAATGCTAAAGTTTTACCATCATTTGAAAATACAGGATGAGTATCATCGCCTCCGATATTAGGGATTTCGGTAAGTTTAACTTTGCAACATTTTTTATTCTCTTCAATACAAGAGATTGCAATTTTATTTAATTCATCTCCAAGCCAACCAACGACATCTTGTCTGTATCTTATTCTATTTACAATATATGGTTCTGATGTATCGTCTCTTTCATCAATTTCTCGGTAAGTATATGCAATGTGTGATGAATCGCTATTCCAGTTGAAAGAACCTGTAGAATCATAAGCAGATAATATGGTCTGGTAGTTTGCATGTATCATAGTTTCGTTACCATTAGATAAATCTTTTATGAATAAAGCATTAATTTTAAATCGCTGGATATGGGTCTCAATTTTTTTTATATATGCTAACTTTTTACCGTCAGGAGATATTTTTGGTGTAGAATCATTATCCAATCCGATATCTTCAGCAGAATCCTCATCAGATAATGCAATGTTCCCCTCTATTTTTCCATCAGTAATTTGAGTGATTTTATTGTTAAGTAGTTCTATTTTATATATATTTGATGACCTTTTATTGCCAATTACACTGTTCAGTTGATAATAAATAGCATCTGAATTCTCATCATATGAAATCCATGAAATACTCGTTAAATTTTTTATATAATTTTCAATTAATTTTGAATGTTTAATATTATCAATAGTACTACTTTTATTCATATTTATTCCTTTATTTATTTAATATCAAATATTACTGGCTGAAGTCCTTCTTCAATCACTCTACGGCCTAGCTCTGATACATCAGTCAAATCTTCTATAGTTGCAAAATGATTTGCAGGATGTAAGCCTGCTTTACTTGCAAAAGCAACTTTATCATAAGGGATAACTATTTCTTTCATTGATTCAAATCCGGGATAAAACATTATTTCCCCTTTAGCTAAATAAATTGTATTATTCTCAAAGGGGACTTCGTCAATTTCTACTTCACCTAATTCAATCCAAACTCCAAATCCACTCCATCTTGTTTGCATTAATTTTCCTGTTAATGGTAGGATTTTTAATATTGCATTACAGGTCTTAGGTGCCTCTTCCCATAATAATTTAGCTTTGAAACTTAATTCTTTACTTTTTATATGTAGATATTGGTTTTTCATGACTATTTAAATTGAAAATTATAAACTGATTCTAGTGTATAATAATTCAAATGAAAGAATCTATATTAAAATCCAAATTATCTATATCAGCTTTAAATATAGGAGCTGGGACACCTACTGATGCAGGCATGTCTTACAGAGGAGAAACTACTCATCCAAACCCTATTCAAATAGCAGGTGGAATCCCAGATTTCCCTACTTTACCTATAACTGATTTCACTCAAATGCTAGAACAAGCTTCTTTGGAAGAAACAGAAGGAAGTTATAATTATGGAGGATGGTTTGGATATGATGGATTAAGAGAACAAATTGCTAAACGACAAACAGTTCTTGATAGAAAAAAATTGACTTTGAATAATTTTATTGTACATAACGGTAGTTCTGGTGCTCTTGAAAATGTATGTAAAACTCTTTTAGATCCAGAAGACGTTGTTATTGTCGAACAACCATCATATTCGGGTACTGTTAGAGCTATACGTGGTTTTAATTGTGATGTTGTTGAAGTCAAAATGAATAAAGATGGGATTGATATCGCTGAATTAAAATCAACAATTTCTAATTTGAAAAATAATGGTAAAAATATTAAATTTATTTATACAATCCCTGATTTTCATAATCCAACAGGAATTCTTACCTCAGATAAAGTAAAAACTGAATTATGTAAAATTGCTTCGTCAGAAGATATATTTATAGTTGAAGATGCTACTTACTCTGAATTATATTTTCATGAAAAACAACCCACTCCATTATTTTCTTTAGATAATAGCAATAAAGTCATCAAGCTAGGTACATTCAGTAAAATAATTTCTACAGGTATTAGGGTAGGGTGGATACAAGCACATGAATCAATAATACAGGCGTGTTCTCAAACTAGATTTGATATGGGTAATAGCCCTTTAATTCATAGAGCATTATCTTTATATCTTTCTAACGATTTATTGGATGATCATGTTAATGAAATGAGGCAAATATACAGACAAAAAATGGAATTTTTTACTGAAAATTTAATTAATAATTGTGAACCATATGTTGAATTCCAAAAACCAACTGGTGGTTTTTTTCTTTGGGTTTCAATCAAAGGTGTTACTAATAAAGAACTTAGGAAAGCAGCATCTGATGATGGGGTAATGTTTCCCTCAGGATCTTTATTTTACATTGATAAAGATGAAAATAAATGGACTTCTCATGTTCGAATGGCATTTAGCAAATCTTCTTTGGAAGAATTAAAAGAAGCTACGGAAAGACTACAAAAAACGTTCCAAAGAATTGTAGATTAATTTAATTAGGATAAATTATAATACCACGCCCGTCCTGACCGTTTTCAAGATCATTAAATGCTTCATTTATTTGTTCTAATTTATAAGTTCGTTCAACTAACCCTCTTATATCAATTTCACCTTTTAAATAATGTTTTATTATTTGCCTAAAGCTTTCATGAGGGCTTATTGATCCGTAAAAGCTTCCAATTAACGTTTTTTGGTTACGACAAAGATCAACCATGTCTGCATTAACTGTATCTCCAATAGGTGCAATCCCAACAATAACAGTTGTCCCTTTACGTTTTGTAGATTGTATAGCTTGGTTGGTAACAGAACCTCTGCCGAAAGTATCAAATGACATATCTACGCCATTGTTGCCAGTGATAGACATAATTTCTTTAACCGGATCAGTTTCAGAAGAATTAATTGTATGCGTAGCTCCAAATTTAGTAGCAAATTCCAATTTATGATCTTTTATATCAACTGCAATAATGTTATTACAATTTAAGATTTTTGCACCCATTAATGCACTTAAACCAACACCACCCAAGCCAAATATAACTACATCTATACCTGGTTTAGATTCAATTTGATTTAGAATAGATCCAACACCTGTGGAGACTGCGCATCCTATCAAAGCGGCAACATCCATAGGAACTTCATCTGGTAATAAATATAAAGATTGCTGAGGGCAAATTAAATATTCAGAAAAAAGACCCAATTTTTGCATCTGATGAATTGATTTTTCTTCTTTTTTTAATCTTAAAGTACCGTCATATTGTTTTGTGTTTAATGCATTACTTGTTGTACATAAATTAACGAATCCATTTTGACAGTAAGTACAATTGCCACATCCTGAAATAAAAGCAGTTATTACTCTATCACCAGGTTTGAAGTTTTGTACACCCGGACCAACAGATTCAACATAGCCAGATCCTTCATGACCTAAGACTACCGGCATAGGCATTTTATTGTCACCTTTCATATAATGATGATCAGATGCACATATTCCAGCTACTGAAGTTCTTACTCTTACCTCTCCATTCCTTGGCTCTTCCTGATTTAATGTTTCAATTTGCAAAGGTTTGTTTGCTTCATATAATACTGCTGCTTTTGTTTTAAACATTTTATTCTCCTAATATTTTAAATTTATATTCAAGATTGTTATTTTCATATTTAACATAATAGTAACCAGAAGGATCGTTACCTAATGGAACACCAATACTTGAGACAATTATATTTTTTATATTTTTATAATTATTTATTTTGTTTTGATGCATGTGCCCAGAAAAAATATTTACAGATTTATTGTGATTACTTAATATATCTATAATTTCAAGTCGTGATTCCTTATCAATATTCCATGTGTTTTTACTTTCATTGATATTCTCAGAATATAATGGATGATGCATGAAAATAAATAAATCTTCATCATAACCACTAACAGCATCTTTTAGTAAATTTAACTGATTATTGTAATCTTCAAAAAAGTTTTTATGATTTCTGAAGATAGATGAATTTAAAAAAATTAATTTCAAGTTATCATGTTCTACTTTGTAATAATCAGGGCCATATCTTGATCTATAAAGATTTAAAGAATCATTTGTTACTTTATCTTCTTTAGCAGGTATACAGACATCATGATTACCTGGCACTAAATAAATTTGGTGTTTATTACTATAATTTTTAATTATGTTATTAAATGTATTTACTTGTGTTTCATTATCTGGATCATTAATTAAATCACCTAAAATTATTAAAAAAACAAAATTATGTTCATTAAAAGCTTTTAACAATTTATTAAAATTTAATATCTCGAAATCTAAAGATTTAGTAGGATTCATATTAAGGAAATCTAATTTTACAAATTCTTTAGAATCCCATCTGATTTCTGATTTTTCTTTTATATTACTAAATTGTGAATATAAACCTAATTGTGTGTCAGCTGCTACGATAAATTTCATTTTATTAAGAACATAATATATATTGCAATAATGGACTATAGAGTTTAGCATTCGTCTAAATTAAAAGTAAGGTGGTTATGTTAGATTTTGAAATTGAAAGGCCAAAATACAGAGTAATTGCAATTGGCCCAATGTATGATGATGATGAACGATTTGATAAAAAACTTGAACACTTATTAAATTGTGGAGATGATGCAGGATATTTGCTAAATAGAATAATTACTGCAGATTTCCCGGAAGGCCCTTTTGGCTATGCTATCCTTCAAAAAGAAGCTGTCTGATATAGATAATTAATCCTTACTTTTGCTATATTAATTATTATTAATTTATTTTAAATTATTAATAATGAATATAAAAACCCTTGAGTCGATACAAGATAGAATTCTTTGGTTGTCCATCCAATTAGTTAATCATGCAAATACTATCAGAAAAAATAGAACTGATTTAAAAGTTGGCGGCCATCAAACATCAAGTAGTTCAGTAGTAACAATTCTTACATATTTGTATTTTGAATATCTTGAAAAATATGATTATGTTTCTATCAAACCGCATGCATCTCCTGTTTTTCATGCTATACAATATCTTATTGGAAATTTAGATAAAAAGTATCTTACTTCTTTAAGAGAATTGCATGGCTTGCAATCATATCCAAGCAGGACAAAAGATCCTGATCTTGTTGATTTTTCAGGAGGTTCTGTTGGGATAGGTTCAATTGCTCCAAATTTTGCAGCTATATCACACCAATACCTAAAAGATCATTCATTACTTAATAATGATTTAAACAATGCAAGATTTATCAGTTTATTAGGCGATGCAGAATTAGATGAAGGTACTATATGGGAAGCTATAGCAGATCCAACTATGGAAGATATTAATAATATTATTTGGATAGTCGATTTAAACAGACAAAGCCTTGATAGAATTATTCCTTTTATTAGAGTAAAAACCTGGCGCCAGATGTTTGAAGCTAACGGATGGGATGTAATTGATGCAAAATACGGTAAAAAATTAGAAGATGTGTTTGATTTACCAAACGGTGAATTAATGAAATATGCTATAGACGATATGCCGAATGAATTATATCAAAGATTGTTAAGAAAATCAGAAGCTTTAAGAGAATGGCTCCCCAAAAGTGTAAAAGATTCATTGTCAATGGAAAAATTAATATCTGATTTTGATGAAGATCAATTATATGATATATTCAGCAACCTAGGCGGCCATGATTTTTATTGTTTAGACAAAGCATTTAAACAAGCATCTAAATCAAAAAAACCAACAGTAATATTTGCTTATACATTAAAAGGTTGGAATTTACCCTCAGTAGGTGACCCTCAGAATCATTCAGTGATTTTAAATGATTCTCAAATTAATGAATTATCGTCAAATTTAAATATAGATTCTAATAATATTTGGGCAAAATTTGATGATAGCAGTACTGAAAATAATAAATGTGTTGAAATTAAAGATAAATTAACCAGGAATATTCCCGACAAACAATTTAGTATAAATTTTCCTGATTCATTTAATAATGATTACAAAAACATGATGTCTACCCAGCAAATTTTCGGATTATTGATGACTGAAAATTCGAGATTAGATGAAAATTTGAGAAATAGATTTGTTTCTATTAGCCCTGATGTGGCCAGTTCAACAAACCTAGGAGGCTGGATAAATAAAATGGGTATATGGCAATCTCATCAAACAACTGAATTACCTGAAGAAGATTTAGTAAGAGCACTTAACTGGGAAATGTCTAAATCAGGCCAACATATTGAACTAGGAATTTCTGAAAATAATTTATTTATGGCATTAGGGCAATTAGGATTAACTGAAGAATTATTTGGTTCGACTTTAATTCCTATAGGTACTTTATATGATCCTTTTGTTCGTAGGGGACTGGATGCTTTATTCTTTGGAATTTATTCAGGTGCTAAATTTATTATGATTGGAACGCCTTCTGGAATTTCTTTAAGCCCTGAAGGCGGATTACATCAAAGTTTAATAACACCATCAATAGGTATGGAAATGCCAGAACTTGATTATTATGAACCAGCTTTTGGGAAAGAATTAGAATGGATTTTCTTGAATGGTATGAATAATGTTTCAAAACGGAAAAGATCTATGTATTTAAGGTTAACAACTTCTAAATTAAATCAAGATTTATTTAATGAATATAACAATCAAAAAGATATTAAATCACTAAGAGAAGATATTATAAATGGGGCATATCTTTTTAACTCAAATATTTCTGATGATTCAGATCAATATAAAATAAATTTATTTAGTTTGGGTGCAATGTTTTCTGAAGTAATTGAAGCACAAAAAGAACTTTTAAAAGAAGGAATAACTTCAAATCTAATTAATATTACAGGCCCAGGTCCGTTATATAGAGATTTTCATAATAATAGTTTAGATGGGAGTCATTTATTGAAAATATTAAGTAATCATAGTAAATTACCATCAATCAGTGTTATTGATGGCCATCCTCACGCATTAAGCTGGATTGGTTCAGCTTTGGGAGTTAAATCTATATCTTTGGGTATAACAGAATTTGGACAATCTGGTGATCAAAAAGATTTATATGAATATTATGGATTAGATAAAAACTCCATTCAAGATGCTGTTTATAAAATATTAAAATTATAAAGGGAAATGTATGGCAAGTAAAATCAAAGTAATTTTAACTAGTTTCGAACAATTTTATAAATATAAATATAACCCTACAATAACTGTATCTGAAAAAGTAGAAAATATTTTGAAATATTCCAATGTATTAAATATATCTACAAAAGTAATGCAATGTAAGTATTCAACAATAAAAAATGAGGTTTATCATTTATATAAAAGTGATCCAGATATAATTTTAAGCCTAGGGCTCGGTGCAGCTAGAACTTCGTTAAATATTGAATCATTAGCACAAAATGAATATAATTCGATAGCTCCAGATAATGAAGGAATTGTATTAAAGGGTAATCCAATTATTGAAAATGGGAAAGATTTGTTAAATACTTTGAATTTAAAAGATCTTGAATCTATATCTAATAATTATGTTTCATCAACAATTTCAAATAATGCAGGAAAATTTATGTGTAATGCAAATTTTTACTGGAATCAATATAAAATAAATAATGAAAATTTAAATACTAAATATTTGTTTATACATATTCCATTTACTGATGAATACGTTGGAAAAGAACCTGTACTTAAAAATGAGGATTTACCAATTTTATCTGAAAATGGGATTGTGAATGCAATTGTAAATATTCTTGAACATTTAAGTAAACAGATTATCAATTCAAAGACCTCAGAAATAAAAGTTTAATTGTATAAAATTAGATAATTAATAAAAGGAAATATATGTATGAAATTTAATTCAAGAAGATCAAATATTTTATCCACAAAAGGTGTGGTATCTACGAGTCAACCTTTAGCTGCAAAAGCAGGTGCTGATATTTTAGCTAAAGGAGGTACTGCAGTAGATGCTGCTGTTGCTGCTGCTGCTGTACTTAATGTTGTTGAACCTATGTCAACAGGAATAGGAGGAGATGTTTTTGCATTGTATTACAAAGCAGATGAAAAAAAAGTATATGCTCTGAATTCTAGTGGAAGATCGCCAGAATTAGCAAATCCCGATCAATTAATAGAAATGGGTTATAATCATATCCCTGCTACATCTCCATTTTCAGTTTCAATTCCTGGGGCTGTGAAGGGATGGGATACTATAGTTAATAAATTTGGAACATTAAATCTCAAAACAATAATTGAACCTGCATATGATTATGCATTAAATGGATTCCCTGTTAGTGAAGTAATTGCAGAAGGGTGGGCAGGTTCAATAAATAAAATTCAAGAAGAATCAGATTATCCTGAGTTTTTAAATCCTGGGCCTCCAAAGTTTGCTTCTATAAAAAAATTACCTTCTTTAGCTAAATCATTAAAATTGATAATGGATCAAGGTGTTGATGGATTTTATAAAGGTGATACAGCTAATAAAATTTCTAAACATATTCAAAAACTAGGAGGATGGATAACCACAAAGGATATAAGTAATCATCAAGCTGATTGGGTTGACCCCATATCTACAGAATATAGAGATTATACAGTATGGCAGTGTCCTCCAAACACGCAAGGCTTAAATGTACTTATGGCTTTAAATATATATGAAGGTTTTAGCAAAAATGAAACTTCCGATCCTGTTAAAGAATTACATTTAAAAATAGAATCTGTAAAAGCAGCATTTTCAGACGGGTTGTTTAATATCACAGATTTTGAAATTACCAAACATGTATTACCACAATTGCTATCTAAAGATTACGCTTCTGAGAAACGTAAGTATATAGATAAAAGCAAAGCTGTTTCGTATGAACCAACTATTAAAGTTGACACAAGTAATACTGTTTATATAACTGCAGTTGATAAAGAAGGTAATGGGTGTTCATTTATAAATAGCCTGTATCAAGGTTTTGGTTCTGGAATTATTGTTCCTGATACCGGTATAGCATTACAAAATAGAGGATCTAGTTTTAGTTTAGATAAAAATCATCCTAATTATTTAGAACCTAATAAAAGGCCATTTCATACGTTAATCCCAGGAATGGTTACCAATACAGAAAATAATAATCTTAAGTATTGTTACGGAGTAATGGGAGGGATGCAACAAGCACAAGGACATTTCCAGGTTTTATCTAATTTAATAGATAAAAATCATTCGCCTCAATTAGCTTTGGATATGCCTAGATTTAGTGTGATACCTTGGGATGATATAGAAAAAGATGTAAAAAGAGATACTGTTTTATTAGAATCAATATTTAGCGATTCTATAATAAATGAAATCAAAAATTATGGCCATACAATAATAGTTAATGAACCTTCTCCAATATTTGGAGGTGGTCAAATTATTGAAACAAATGGTAATATAATGATTGCTGGTTCTGAACCTAGAAAAGACGGGCAAGCCATTGGCTTATAATATATTAAAAGGGAGTAATGATGGAACAAAAATTAAAAGATGAAGTAATAAATAATTTAAAATGGAGAAATATAGGTCCACCAAGAGGAGGAAGAACAGTTGCAGTAGCAGGGCATCCAACAAATTTAAATGAATATTATTTCGGTGCATGTGCTGGTGGTGTATGGAAAACTGATGATGCTGGTATTAGTTGGAAAAATGTATCAGATGGATTTTTTAATACTTCCTCAATAGGCGCAATTGCAGTTTCAGAATCAGACCCAAATGTATTATATGCAGGTACAGGTGAAGCTTGTATTAGAGGAAATGTATCACCTGGTGATGGTGTTTACAAATCAACTGATGCAGGGCGAACCTGGTCACATGTAGGTTTGTCAGATACAAAACATATATCCAGGGTAAGAATAGATCCAACAGACCACAATACTGTATATGTAGCTGCGTTGGGTCATGCTTTTGGCCCTAATGATGAACGAGGTATATTTAAATCTAATGATGGTGGGGAAAATTGGAAAAAAGTATTATTTATTAGTAAAAATTCCGGTGCTGCTGATTTAAGTATGGATCCTGGAAATCCTAGAATATTAATAACTACTATTTGGCAAGCAAAAAGAAGTTTTTGGAAATTGGATAGCGGTGGACCTGAATCAGGCATATATATCTCATTTGACGCAGGAGATAACTGGGAAAACATAACAAAAAACCCCGGATTACCCGAAGGATTAAAAGGTAGAATGGGAGTATCCATTTCACCAGCTAAAGAGGGTAGAATTTGGGCCACAATTGAATCTGAAATTGATACAGGAGTCTACAGAACTGAAAATTACGGAAAAACCTGGAATCTTGTTTCAGATGATCAAGACTTGCAAGGACGCCCTTGGTATTATCAACATATTTTTGCTGATCCTTCAGATGAAAACACAGTATGGGTCATGAATTATAGTTGTCATAAATCAACAGATGGAGGTAAAACATTTGAATTAGTCTCAACTCCACATGGAGATAATCATGATATCTGGATTGATCCGAACGATAGCAATCGATTAATTCAAGGTAATGATGGAGGAGCAAATGTATCATTAAATGGCGGAGAATCATGGTCCACAATTTACAATCAAAAAACTTCGCAATTTTACCATCTTCACACAGATAATCAATTTCCTTACAGAGTTTATGGAACCCAACAGGACAACTCAGCTATAAGTGTTCCATATAGAACTGAAACAGGGGCAATTACTTGGTCAGATTGTTATATAACAGGTACATCTGAAAGTGGTTATATTGTAACAGACCCAGAAAACGCAAATTTGGTTTATTCAGGATCTATTGGAAGCTCACCTGGTGGTGGTGGTAATATGTTGAGATATGATCATTCAACCGGACAGGTAAGAATCGTTACAGTCTGGCCTGTGTTAAATACAGGTAAAGGTGCAGATGAAATGAAATTTAGATTTCAATGGACATACCCCATTCAATTTTCTCCACATGATCCTAAAACATTATATGTAGCTGGTAATATTGTATTCAAATCTATAAATGGTGGACAAACATGGGAAGAAATTAGTCCAGATTTAACAACTAACGATAAATCAAAACAGGCTGTTTCAGGAGGGGAAATCACAAAAGATACATCTGCTGCTGAAACGTATTGTACAATATATTCTTTTTTGGAATCCCCTTATAAGAAAGGTCTAATGTGGGCAGGTAGTGATGATGGTTTAATTCATGTTACTCAAGATAATGCAAAAACATGGAATAATGTAACTCCTAAAGATTTCCCTGAATGGGCTAGAATTCATTGTATAGAATTATCACCACATGACGATTCAACAGCTTATGTTGTTGCCACAAAAAACATGCTGGATGACTACAGCCCAATAATATATAAAACTACAAATAATGGAAAATCTTGGGAAAGAATTGATAAATCATTTCCACAGGATGAAATAACTAGAGTTTTACGAGTAGATAAAAATAATCCAGATATACTTTATGTAGGAACCGAAACTGGCCTATTTCTAAGTTTTGATGATGCTACTACTTGGTCAAAATTAAATTCAAATTTACCTGTTGTACCTATTTATGATATAGATATCAAAGATAATAATATGATTTTGGCTACACATGGACGATCGTTCTGGATTTTGGATGATATTACAGCTATCTCACAACTTAATGATGATATTTCTGATAAAAATTTCATTTTAAAACCCACGGATACTTATAGAATATTACCTCCCTTTGGGTTTAGGTTATTTGGTACTGGACCTGATAATGGAAAAACGTATTCTGCTTCATTAGGATCACCCGTATTAATAGAAAAATCTAAAAATCCTGACGGTGAAGTTACTGTTAATTATTTAGATTCCGGTGAAAATCCACCAATGGGTGTCCCTATATATTTTTATTTAGACAGTGAAATTGATAAAGCAGAACTTATAATTAAAGATACTAAAGGTAAAATATTAAAATCATTTTCCAATGAGGATAAAAAAAGAAAAGAAACAAAAGTTACCAAATCCTTTTTACCTTCTAAAAAAGAAAATAAATTTAATCCTAAAAAAGGTTTTAATACATTTGTTTGGGATATGTATTGTGAAGGTCCGTATAAACTTGAAGGAGAAAAATTGACTGAAGGTCTAAGTGGCCCAATGGCCTTGCCTGGCATTTATAATGTTGAAATCATAACCTCTAACAAAAACAAATCAAATTCACTTAAAACTGAAATTACTTTGATTAAAGATCCTAGAGTATCAGCTTCAAGGAAAGATCTTGAAGACCAATTTAACTTAATTCAAAAAGTTAACCAGAAATTATCTGAATTACATAATAATGTAGAAGTGATTCGGCAAAATCAATCTGAAATTTCTGATTGGATTTCAAGATCTGAAAACAATGCAAATTATAATAAAATAAAATCTGATGGTGATAAATTAATTAAAACACTTAAAGATATTGAAAATCTACTTGTGTTTACAGATTACAAAGGCGCAAGAGACAGATTAAATAACCCTGTTGTTTTAAATGTTAAACTAGCTGGATTGTTACCAGTTCTAGATAGTGCGGATTTCAAACCAACAGATCAGTCATATGGTGTATATAGTGAAGTAAGTAATGAAATTGATGAACAACTAGATAAACTTAAAGCTATGCAAGAATCAGGTTTGGTAGACTTTCAAGAACTAGTTAATAATAATAATATACCTGGATTGAAAAATTTATAAAATTATTTAATATATATTAAAATTTGATTTAACTCTGGCAACCTATTCCATTGTTTGATTACATTACCATCTTGATTTAACAAGAACATAGATGGTACTGATTTATAATTATATAAATTACTGAAGTCTTTGCCTTGTAAAGTTGCTATGTCATATTCTACAAAATGAATTTTATGATTACTTATATCGTTTTTTAACCTTTTCACGAAAGGCTTATATGCTGTGCAAGCAACTCAGTAATTACTATAAAGATAAATTAATGTATTTTGATTATTAATAATTTCATTGCTTACATAATTATACTTAGAAGAATTGTGCTGTGTAATTTTATTAAAAGTAAAAAATATAGCAAAAAATATAAAAATTAATAATGAACCGATAATCAGAACTTTACTTTTATATAAATAGGAAAATAAAAAAAATGAAGCCAATAAAAGAAAAATGCAAATTATTAAGGAATTATAATTAATCAGATGAAAAAATTTCATTTAAACTTTATGAACTACGCCCCCACCTCTTGGATCAGACCCTCCTGATAATTCTCCTGTTTTTTCTTCAATAGCTACTAATTGCGCTCTTGCCATCATTGGATTATATGGATATTGTTCCTGAACAACATCAAATCCCAAATCAATCAATTTTTCTTTATAATCAGATCTTATTCTAGATTCCAAAAATACTTTTCCGCTTTCAGTATGGATTCTTGGAGCAGAAACTGATTCAGTTGGTGTCATATTATAATTTATTGAATTTAATATAGATTGAAATACAGCACTAACGATTACTGCACCACCTGGGGCACCACATATAATTACTGGTTTATTATTTTTTAACACAACAGTTGGAACCATATTTGATCCTCTTGCTTTCCCAGGAGCAATAGAATTTAAGTTCCCAGGTCTAGGGTCAGCTAAATTCATACCATTATTGTACATAAAACCAAGTCCAGGTGTGATAACACCTGATGCCCATCCAAGTGTATGTGTAATACCAACCCAATTTCCTTGTTTATCAACTACATTTACATGTGTGGTAGATCCTTTATCAGTATTTCCCGAATTAGGTATTACGTTATTTTTTATATCTTCAATTTTAGCGTTAATATACTTTTCGTTTAAAATTTTCTCTAGAACAGGGATATCTACAAATTTTGGGTCAGCATTATAATCAAGTCTGTCCTGATGAGATATAGACATAGCATTTGATAATATTCGTAAATAATCAAATGATCCGTGTTCTTTTAATTCACTTTGAAAAGGTTCAATTAATTTAAACATTTGTAATACTGACATTCCAGTATTAGGAGGAGGAGGAGAGGATATAACATAATCTAAATAATTAATTTTCAAAGGTTCTACAAAATCCGGTTTATAATTTTTTAAATCTTGTTCAGTAACAAAACCACCATTTTTCTCTATATCTTGTATTATGATTTTAGATAAATCACCTTCATAAAATTCCCTTGCACCATTTTTAGCTATACTACTAAGAGTATCTGCATAATCAGACATATTAATTAATTCACCTAATTTATATACAGATCCATCAGTTTTTGTATATTTTGATTTACTTCCCTCAGATGCTGTAAATCTTTGATAAGTATTTGGTTGAAATGGATTATTATTTTTATCTCCACCAGCATAACCAGTTTGAAAATATTGATCTAGATTAGGGCTTACAGTTAATCCTTTTTTTGCAATATCGATACTAGGTTGTACTAATTCATTCCATGGCATTGAACAATATCTTTTATGTATTTCATCAAAAGCAGCTAATACTGTAGGAGTCATTATTGCCCTGTATCCAATTTCACTTCTAAAATCTTTAAATTGAAATAAATTTGAAACTTCACTTCTTGTTACAGGGTCATTTGCCCACATATCTTCTGTGCATTTACTACCTGCAGTTCCCGCAAAATTAATAGCAAGTAATTTTTGTGAATTGCTATCATAAATTTGAGCTATGCCCATACCGCCCATTCCACACATAAAAGGATCAAGTATCCATTGTGTAAATGCCGTAGCAAGAGCTGCATCAAAAGCATTCCCACCTGATTCTAATATTTTAGCTCCAGTTTCACCAGCCAGTGGTTGAGGGCATGTAATAATTCCTTTTGTCATTTTAAAGTTGTTGCTCTATTCTATAAACTAAATCCCTAGTTGAGTCTATGCTATCTGGGCTGACTGAAACAGATGTTATACCCCATTTAACTAACTTTTCAGTAAGATCAGGAAAAAATGATGGTGCTTGTCCGCATATAGATGATGTTATTCCTTGTTTATTAGCAGCTGTTATTACTCTTTCAAGAGCCCATAATACAGAAGGATCTCTTTCATCAAAAGATTCTTCAAGTTTTTCGTTGTCTCTATCTACGCCGAGCGTTAATTCAGTTAAATCATTTGACCCAATGGAAATTCCATTTATACCTTCATTTATAAATTGATTTATTAATATAACATTTGAGGGAAGTTCTACCATCATCCATATTTTGTGTCCATTACTAATAGATATTTCATAATTAGATAAAATTGAAATTACTTTGCGTAATTCATTAGGTGTCCTGACAAAAGGAATCATAATAATTAGATTATTGTATTTTTTTAAAACATGTTTAATAGCATTGATTTCTAATTCAAAAACATCTTTGTCATTAATATATCTTATTGCACCTCTATAGCCCATCATAGGGTTACTTTCTTCACTTTCATATATTTCTCCACCTTTTAAATTTCTGTATTCATTAGTTTTGAAATCTGTTAATCGATAGACAACAGGTCTTTCCCCAAAACTTTCGCAAAATATAGAAATATTATCAGACAACTCTCGTGTCCATTCATCTGAAGTACCTTCTTCTAATGCTTGTTTCGGATGTTTTCCTATATTAGCAATAATAAATTCAGCTCTTAGTAATCCAATACCATCAACATTACGTTCAGACACCTGAGGTGCAGAAATAGGATCAGCTAAGTTAACATAAACTTTTGTATTAGTTTTAAATGTTGATTCCTGTACATTATCTTGTTCAGGAATATCCAATAAACCTTCATATACATTACCTTCAGAACCATCTAATGTGATATTCTGTCCATTTTGAATTTCAGAAGTTGCAGTTTTTCCAGTTTCAGAATCATATGCACCAACAACACAAGGTACTCCTAATTCTCTGCTAACTATAGCTGCGTGACAGGTTCTCCCGCCTTTGTCTGTAATAATCCCGGAAACTATTCTCATTATAGGAATAAAATCTGGTGTTGTCATTTCAGTAACGAGAATATCACCTTTTTTAACTTGATCTAATTCATTTAAATCTTTAACAATAATTGCTTTTCCTGCGCCAAATCCTGGACTGGCACCAGCTCCTTTAATAATTACATCTGCATTGGAAAAATCTAAACTTACTTTTTTTGTATCTACAACGCCTCTTGAATAATTTGTAACAGGTCTGCTTTGTAATAGGAAAATTTGATCGTCTTTCATAGCAAATTCTATATCTTGTGGGTAATTATAATGTTCTTCGATTAAAAGAGCCTGTTGTGCTAATCGTTTTAAATTTTTAACACTAAGTTTAGGTTTCAAACTTTCCTCAGGAGTCAAAGGAATATTAATATTTTGATTATTAATATCAGATAACGTATCAGCATTGCCATTTTCATCATTTAATGCGATTTTAAAAGTTTGTTGCATGTGTTTTTGCCTGACAACAGTTTGTGTGGATTTTTCAATAACATAATAGTCAGGTGTAACAATTCCAGAAACTACGGCTTCACCAAGGCCAAATGCTGCTTCAATTACAATTTTATCCGGATCTAATGTGGTAGGTTCTAAAGTAAACATAACTCCGCTTACATCTGGTTGTACCATTTGTTGAATCACTACAGACATTCCAGAATCAAAATGAGCGATATTTTGGCTATTACGATAGAAAATAGCTCTAGCTTCAAAAACGGATGCCCAACAAGCTTTAATAGATTCTATAAGAGAATTAAATCCTATTATGTTTAAATATGTATTTTGTTGCCCTGCAAAGGATGCTTCCATAGAGTCTTCAGAAGTAGCAGAAGATCTTACAGCAACCCTTGAAGAACCAATTCGTTTATATTCTTTTTCAATTGTAGAGATAATATCTGTATCAAATTGAGTTTTATTAAACAATTCTATTATTTTATTAGAAAGTTTTTGAAGTTCATTTATTTTTAAGGAATTAGAATTTTGAATTAACTTAGTAATCTTTTTTCTTAGATTAGATTTATTTAAAAAATCAAAATATAAGTCTGTATTTATTGCAAAGCCTTCAGGAACATTAATGCCAGAATTAATTAATTCTCCTAAATTTGAAGCTTTACCTCCAAATTTTGAAGTAGAGGAAGAATTTAATTTTGAAAGATTTACAATTTGAGTATTAATATCTTCAGTCATGATTTTTGATTTTATACAATTAAAATATCCGTGTAAAGATAAAAATTATATTGCAGGTAAAACAAGTATAAGTTATCATCTTTTTACATCAGATGAATTCTATCATTTATGACAAAATATAACATCAAAATTTATAAAGATATCAAAGTTAAAATGAGAGATGGTATTAATTTATATACTGATATATATTTGCCCTGTGATCCCGAATATAACACCACGAATAATACACCTATATTGCTCGAAAGAACTCCTTATGATAAAAAAGCATTAAATCTCACGGAAAGATACAATTACTTTTGTTCAAATGGATATATTGTTGTTACCCAGGATTGCAGGGGATGTTTTGCATCAGAGGGAGAATTATATTTTTTAACACAGGAAGCACCAGACGGATTAGATACATTAAACTGGATAGGAAGGCAAAATTGGTTTGAAAATTCTAATAAAAACGTAGGCACATTTGGTACTTCATATCAGGCTTGGACACAAAGTGCCGCTGCAACTCAAAATCCAAAAAATTTAAACGGTATGATAGTAAATATGGGTGGTAGTAATGCATATACTTCTACAGTAAGGCAGGGCGGGGCAATGGAATTAAGATTTATAGCCTGGGCTTTTTGGCACTCAGCATCAAACACAAATAATAGTTTAAAATCACTTGAAACTGATTTGGCAATTAATTCATACAATTTTGAAAATACACTCAATAACTGGCCTATCAAAAAAGGGTTAACACCTTTAAGCCTTATACCAAATTATGAAAGATGGGCATTTGATATATTAACTAATACTGATTATGACGAATATTGGATGCAACCAGGTTTTGCTATTGATGAATATTATGATGATCATCCTGATATACCAATGATATATGTTGGAGGTTGGTATGATTCATATACAAGAGCTACAATTGAAAATTTTGTTGGATTAAATAAAATTAAAAATTCAGAAATTAAATTAATAATCGGACCATGGACTCATGGAACAGCTCAACCTGAGATAACATTTTCAGGAGATTTGGAATTTGGTCAAGATGCTTCAATTGGATCATTTAAAGATTTTCATCTAGCCTGGTATAACAAATGGTTTAAAAATACTAAGACCAAAAATGATTCAAATTATTTATACGATGCACCTATTAAAATATTTGTTATGGGCTCAGGTGATGGTCGTAAAACTAAAGATGGAAGATTATTTCATGGAGGATATTGGAGAGAAGAAAATCAATGGCCATTAAAAGATACAAATTTTATTGAATATTATATGAATAACGATAATATTTTATCCAAAACTAAACCTAACACTAATAATTCATCAACTTATATTTATGATCCGAACAACCCTGTACCTACAATTGGAGCTAATATATCATCACTGGCAGGAGTACATCCATTGCCACCGGGAACTAAAAATCCTACCGATGTACCAACTGCATTAAGAAGATATAGTATAGTAAATCCTGGTGGTTACAACCAAAAAGAAAACAAACATTTTTATGGATCTAATCATCCATATTCAAATCTTTCTGAAAGACAAGATGTATTATCTTTCCAATCAGAACAACTTACAAAAAATACAGAAATAACCGGACCTATTGAGTGTGTCCTCTATGTTTCATCTGATTGCATGGATACTGATTTTACAGCTAAACTCATTGATGTATATCCACACAGTGATTCATTCCCTGAAGGATTCGCTTTCAATTTAACTGATGGTATATTAAGAATGAGATATAGAGATTCTTTTAAACGAGAAAATTTTATGAAAAAAGATGAAATATATAAAATTAAAATAATTTTATATCCCACAAGTAATATATTCAAAAAAGGTCATAAAATTCGTGTAGATATATCTAGTTCAAATTTCCCAAGATTTGATTTTAATCCAAATACTGGAGAACCTATAGGATTAAATAAAAAGCAAATCAAAGCTAATAATACTGTTTATTTTTCTGATAAATATCCATCACATATAATTTTGCCAATAATAAATAGGTGAACAATAAAATGAACAATTTAAAAATCATTGAAAAATATCGAAAATTAGATGCAGCTACTATTTTTGGTGGGGTGAGAGCAGTTTTAATTTCAAAAACTAAAAATGAATATAATACTGCCTCAGGATATGAAAAAACATTTATGAAAGGGGTAAATAATCAAACACCAGGTAAAGTATTAGTTGGATTTGCACGTACTTTAAGAATGGTTCCTCCAAGACTTGATATTATTAATGAAAAACCTGCAAGTGAAAACTCTCCAGAATTTGAAGCGATGTCAAGTTGTACAGAAGAAAATGTATTGGTTATAGATGCAATGCGATTTCATCATGCAAGCGTTGGAGGAGATGTTAAATTTTTAAATTTATATATGAACAAAGCTGAAGGTGTAGTTACCGATGGTGCAATAAGAGATTTAAATGAAGTTAAAAAATATAATTTTAAAATCTTTTCAGCTGGACGCACAGGATCGATAGGAATACCTGATGTGTGGCCATATGAAGCTAATGTAACTATTTCATGCGGTGAAGCAGTAGTAAGACCAGAGGATTTAATAGTAGGGGATGATGATGGTGTTGTAGTAGTTCCTAATTTTATAATAATTGATGTTTTAAATTGGTGTGAAAAGCATCAGAAAGATGAAAAGACTATAAAAGATTTAGCTTTAAAAGAAAATGTTTCCCCAGGAAAATATTACAATCCAGAATTTTTTAAAAAATTAAATAAATAGGAGAATGTAAATGAGTTATAGGGATAATCCTAGTCTTAATAAAGAAGAAGCAATCCAGTTACATAATGACGCTTTAGTAATAGATTCACAGCAACCCCCGATCACTTCAGGTGCTTTATTTACCAAAAATATGAAAACAACACTAGATGAATGGTTTAAAGATGGAATGACAAGAGCAGAAGCAAGAGGTCATTTATCAAATATGATTGCAGATGAAATACAAAATGATCAGGACGCAAGGAACCAATATATTGATTTATGGAATAAATCAGGTGTTAATATTGCTAGTGGCACTTATGCTGGTCCTGCAAAAATTGAAGATGCATATCAAATCTCAGTAAATGGAATAGCAAATGCAATTTCAATCATAAATGCAATACCTGAAAAATTAATGTTAGTTACAACTTCTGATCATATCATCGAAGCTCATGAAACTAATAAATATGGAATTATATTTGATTTCCAAGACACAACACCATTTGGAACTGATTTAAACAAAGTTGATTTTTTCTATAATCTAGGATTAAGAGTTGTGCAATTGACATATAATTTAAGAAATTTAGTTGGTGATGGTTGTACAGAAATACATAAAAGCGGACTAACATATTTTGGAAAAGAACTGGTAGGCAAACTTAATGATATGAATATATTAGTTGATGTGAGTCATTGTAGTGAACAAGTAGGATGGGACACAATAGAAACTTCTAAATCACCCGTTGTAATAACACATTCAGCCAGTGCAGCTGTCTTTGAACATGACAGAGGTAAAAGTGATAAATTAGCTAAAGCTATTGCAGACAATGGTGGTTTCTTTGGAGTTGTAATTATCCCGGGTTTTATTCAGGGATCTAATATTGGTAATCTTGATCATTGGGCAATGCATATTGAACATTTAGTTAATGTTATGGGAATTGATCATATTTGTATTGGAACAGACAAAATGGGCCCAGGTCCAGGTACTGAATCCTTATTTGAATATCCTGGAGAAATGCCATTTGTTAAAGCGGGAGAATTTTCATGGCAGGGATGGCAAGAAAAACATAGAGTTAATGGGCCGAGTGCTTCTGAAATAAAACTTGAAGGATATAATGATTTTGGCGATTGGGCAAATCTAACAATTAAATTAGCTGAAAGAGGTTTTAATGAAGAAGAAATCAGAAAAATGCTTGGTTTAAATTATCTTAGAGTCTATAAAGAAGTTGTAGGATAATTAATTTTATAATTTAACCTGGGAAACCATTTTTTTCCCCTCCAAAGCATTTACTATGTTTTCTGCAGCCATCATTGCCATCTTTTTAAAAGTTTCACTACTTCCGCTACCCAGATGTGGAGTAATCAATATTTTTGGATGATGTATAATTTCACTTTTATAATCAGGTGGTTCTGGATCAGTAACATCTAAGGCTGCAGCATATATATTGCCTGAATCAATAGCATCGATTAATGAATCTTGGTCTAAGGTTGGGCCCCTAGATGTATTTATTAATTTCACATTTTTCATAAGAGCAAATTGTTCTTTACCAATAATATGATAAGTTTCAGGTGTTGAAGCGCAATGTATTGAAATATATTCACAATTAGAAACCAAATCATTTATATTATCAATCCAGTTAATTCCAATTTCATTTTCAATATCTAATTTTCTATTTCTTGACCAATAATATGTTTTCATATTAAAGCCATTGATAGCCCTTTTAGCAAATGCAGTTCCAATTTGGCCAAGTCCAATTATACCTAAATTTTTGTTATATATATCGAATCCCAAATAAGGTAATTGATAAAAAGATTGCCATTTACCTTCTAATACATCTCTATTTGAATATGTTATGTTTCTAGCTATGTTTAATAATAATGCCATTGTAAAATCAGCGCAGGTTTCAACTAATACGCCGGGAGTATTTCCAACTAAAATATTCCGTTCTTTTGCTATTTTAAGATCAATATTTTCATATCCTACAGCCCTATTAGAAATCACCTTTAAATTTGGAGCTGCATTTATAATATTATTTGTAATTTCATCATTAAATTCAGAAATAATTGCAGAACAATCTTTAAGTATATTTATGATTTCTGATTCTGTGGGTGGTGTTATATTTTTCCATGTAATTACTTCATATTTTTTATCACAAAGATAATTTACTGCTTCTTCATGCCAATCACGAGTTAAAAATATTTTATTGTTTGGTTCCATGTTAATAATATTTATTTATAAAATCTTTTCATCCGATAAGAATCTATCTCAGATACCAGTTGTTTGTCAACTATTTCAGATTTAATTATCTGAGCTAATATAGGAGCAAGAGTAACACCACTATGTGTCATCACTATATATACATTTGAATTTTCACATAAACCAATTATTGGGAGTCCGTCTTTAGGCATCACACGTAAGCCATATTTATATCCTGAATATTTAATTTTTTGCTTAACATATTTTGATAATTCAGCATATAAATTTAATGTAAATTCTTTTGGGTTAATAAACTGAGAATCATCCTGACTTCCTATTCCGCATATTATTTGATTATCTTGGTTTTGTCTGAAGTGAATATGTGGAATATGATTTTCACTTATTAAATTTATTGATGAATATTTATTTAAAACTTTGTTAGTTGGTTTTGAAGCAATAACAATTCCCGGACTAATAATCTGAGGGAGATATATTCCAAGCATAGATGCAATTTTACTTGTTTGAAATCCTGCAGCAAATAAAAACATTTCTGAATATATTTTAGTATTATGCCTATCATCAAGTTCTAAATATTTAACATTATTATCTTTGGATATTGCATTTTTAACTTCGGCATTTATAAATTTTATATTCCTTTTAGTAACTAATTTCTTTTTAATTTTATTAATTAAAGCATCAGTATCAACCCAACCATCATATTCACTTTCTATAGCATAATTGAAATTATCTAATAATAAATTATTTTCATCATTTTTTGCTTTATGAATTTCTAAAAATTTAATGCCATGATTGTTTTCTGAATTAATTAATTTATGTAAATTATCAATTTTATTAGAATTTTCATATAACCTTAAATCACCTCCAAATTTTATCTCTGAATCAGACACAAAATTATTCTTATATAAATCATGCCATAAATGCATGGAATCTAAATTTAATTTATTGTAATAATGTGGAGATTTATCAAATGCATTGATCCAGGCAAATGAATGATATGATGCAGATTTTTTATCGTTATATTTATATATAATAGTTATGTCATTAATATAATCAGATAATGTATTAGCTATCATTGCCCCTATAATACCAAAGCCAACTATTGTTAAATCAGATTTCATAATGTTAATTCTAATTTCAATAATAATATCATTAAAATTTATTCTATCCTATGTCACAAAAAATTTCGATTAATGATATAATCACTTAATCAAATTTACTGATACTTAGAAGGGAATTTTATGGATTATGAAAATAAATTTACAACACACAAAATACCAGAAGTTTCATTTCCTGATGGATTAAGGGATGAAACAAAATATACTTTTTCTATTACATATACAGACCAACATAGCATGGATTATGCTAAATTTGCTGAAACAACAAAAGATATTATATTAAAAGATGGTAATTCATTAGCACCTTATCCCGACCCTCAGGGGTATTTAGAATTAAGGAATTTGATATCAGAAAGATTATCGAATTTACGAGGTATTCAAACAGATCCTGATTCAATAGTTCTCACAGGAGGAGCAGGAGGGGCTATATCTACTTTATTAGATATTTTTTTAGAACCCAATGACACAGTTTTAATAGAGGAATTTAGTTATTTAGGAACTTTAGCTATGTTACTTTCAAGACAAGCTAATGTAGTTCACATTGACTGCGATGGTGAAGGTATAATACCTGAAAGTTTAGAAGAAAATTTAGAAGATCTTAAATCCAAAAATATAACTCCTAAATTTATGTATTTAATATCAGTTTTTCAGAATCCTACTGGTATTACTATCCCGTTAAAAAGAAGAAAAGCAATAATAGAAATTGCCCAAAAATATAATGTTCCAATTATTGAAAATGAAAGTTATGCAGATTTTAGAATAGATGGCGATCCTTTACCACCAGCTATGTATGGCATGGATGACACTAATTCTGTTATGTATATTTCAGCCTATACAAAATTTCTTGGTTGCGGATTAAGGATTGGATATGCTGTGGTACCAGAAGCAGTTAAAGAAGAATTGGCAAAAATAAGATTTGGGATAAGTCCTAGTCAGCTAGCTACTATGTCAGTATATAACTATTTAGATAAACATGGATATGAGCATGGATTAGAAGTTGAAAAGTCTTTAATGCAAAAACGTGATGCTATGCTAAGTGCTTTAAAAGAAAACTTTCCAGACACATGTGAGTGGACCAAACCAAATGGTGGAATGATGCTCTGGATGAAATTACCCGAACATGCAGATTCATGGGAAACATTAAGATCAGCTGTAGATAGAGGTGTTAAATATAATCCTGGTGGATTATTCAGAGCCAATAGAGATAAAAATAATTATTTAAGATTAACCTACAGTTATAATACACCTAATGAAATCCATGAAGGAATAAAAATATTAGCTGATGTATTTGAAAAAGAAAAATTGATCTGATGACAATAAACAAATCTATTTCATTTTCAGGTGATGGATTACCCAATTCACCACAAATCTTAGCTGACAATATTCAAAATTTACCTGATATTTCTTCTATTAAACCTGATTCTTATTCAATTGGAGGAATAGTTGATGAACTGGAATTTAAATTCTCAAAAATATTTAATAAAGAAAAATCAATCTTCTTACCCACAGGTACATTGGCAAATCATTTGGCTATAAGAGAATTGTCTGGAATGAATTCTAAAGTTATAGTCCCTGAACAAAGTCATATATACCAAGATTCAGGTGATACATTACAATCATTAAGCGGGATAAATCTAATACCTTCAGGATTGAATTCACCATGTTATGAATTAAACGAACTAGAAGAAATAATTTTCAAAAACAATATATCTAGAGTTCCAAAAAACATCGGCTGTATTGTTATAGAAAGCCCAGTTAGAAGACAAAAAGGTAAAGTGATACCATACGAACAGATGAAACTTATAACAGATTTTGCCAAATCGAATAATATTAAAACTCATCTTGATGGGGCTCGTATATATATGATGAGTGCTGCGACAAAGATTTCAATACATAAATATTCAAATTTATTTGATACAGTTTATTGTTCACTATGGAAATATTTCGGAGCTCCTTGGGGGGCAATTTTATCTGGTCCTGAAGAAATTATAGATGGTATGCAACATACTCGCAGAATGTTTGGAGGTAGTATTCCAAATAGCAGTTTAAATGCTGCAATTATATTAAACGGGATAAATAATTTTGAGGATAAAATGAATAATGCATATGATCAAGGTATTATTTTTTTTAAAATGTTAAATGATTCTGAAAAATATAAAATTTATTTTAATAATAATCATAGCAATGTATTTCAGATGCATGTTGATACCGAAGATAATTACAACAAAATAAGATCAAATTTAATAAATAATAATATTTATTTACCTGATCTTAATAGAGAAACTTACGGAATTATAAATAGTGAAAATATAGTTGATGTTAGAATAAATATATCTTTGTTAAATCAACCAATTGAAGAAATATATAAGCATTTCATGAATGCATTATCATAATTTACCATTGACTGATATATTCACCCTAATTATAATTTTATATAGAGGATTAATATGAAATTACAATGTACACAAGAAAATTTAAATAAAGCTCTAAGTAATATTTCAAGAGCAGTTGCAAGCAGAACTACATTACCAATTACACAAAATGTTCTTTTACAAGCAAATAATGGAAAATTGCAACTTTCCGCTACTAATCTTGAAATGGCAATTAATACATGGATAGGTTCTGAAATATCTGAAGAAGGTGAAACTACTATCCCTGCAAGGATTTTTACAGATCTAATTAAATCTTACCCTAATGACAATATCGATTTAAATTTAAATAATAATAATCTTCTTATAAAATGTGGATCATATAATTCAAACCTAATTACGCAACCAAGTGATGAATTTCCCCCTATACCAGAATCTGATTCTCTTGATCCCACTTTTACAATTTCACCATCAGCTTTTGGTAAATTAATAAATAGTGTTATATTCTCAGCAGCTCAAGATCAATCAAGACCAGTTCTTACTGGGGTTAAATTTTCTATTACAAATAATAAATTAACATTAGCTTCGGCTGATGGTTTTAGATTATCAATAATTTCTTTTGAATTAAATAATATAGATATTCCTGAAATAGATTTTATAGTTCCATCAAAATCTTTACTTGAAGTTTCAAGAATTCTGCCATTTACACAGGATGATGTTTCGGTTTTTATGACTAAAGCATCAAATCAGGTAATTTTCAAAATGGACAATTATCAACTTACAACAACATTAACTCAAGGAAATTTTCCAGATTTCAACTCACTTATACCTGACAGCAATTCAACTTCATGCATTATTCCAAAAATAAATTTTAAATCAGCAGTAAGAAGCTTAGGTGTTTTAGCGAAAGATGGTAGTGGGATTATAAGACTTGAAATTTCAGGTTCTGAACAAAATCAAAATTTATTAATGTCATCCAAAACTGATGAATTGGGAGAAAATTCAGTCATATTAGAAGTTAATTCATCAGGTGAGGATTCTAAAATTGCATTTAATAGTAAATATTTGTCTGACGTATTAGATGTAATTGATAGTGAAAATGTTATTCTTGAAATAAATGGGGATTCAAATCCCGGCTTAATTAAACCTGAAAATAATTCTAACTATATTCATATCGTCATGCCTATGTTTGTGCAATGGTAATTTAAACATTTCATATAATTTTTTTATCAATTTTGAAATTACTAATATCAAATCACGAAATTAAAAATGCTATAAAATTATTCGCAGATAAAATAAATTCTAATTATCGAAATAAAGAAGTAATTATTATAGCTATATTAAAAGGGTCAGTTTTATTTTTACGCGATCTTTTCGAGTATCTGGAGTTTGAAAATTCAATAGAATATATAGACATCTCATCATATAAAGGCAAAAATAGAAATGAAATTATGTCACTTTCTTTTAAAGTAAATGTAAAAAATCAAAATATATTAATTATTGATGATATATGTGACACTGGTAATACTTTAAGTTTTATCACAAATTTAATAAAAAGAAATAACCCCAAAAGTATTAGAACTTCAGTTCTTATGAAGAAAAAAATTCAAAATAGTATATTTATTCCAGATGATTATTTATTCTTAATTCCTGATAAGTTTGTTGTAGGTTATGGCCTTGATTTTAATGAAAAGTATAGGTTTCTTAACCAAATTTATACTTTAGATTGAATAATTTAATGATAGAAAATTTTTATTAACCTGATCATCCCATTTATTATCAAGAATTAAATCAGATGAAATCTTACCAATATAATCTGAAGATTCAAATCTTTTGGACATAGTTCAATGAGATTTTATATAATATTAACATAAATTAATTACCCCAATACGCTATTGATCCATTAAATAATATTTCAGATTTAGGATTGGAATTTAATTCCGAA
>Ga0207966_1000086_pt1 | contig 48180 bp, 51 predicted proteins | sample Knorr_S23_td_NAD_FD_185611 | JGI IMG/M metagenome (GOLD analysis project Ga0207966, IMG submission 185611) | Marine microbial communities from Southern Atlantic Ocean transect - Knorr_S23_td_NADW_ad_2500m_LV_B (SPAdes) (version 2) | ecosystem: Environmental > Aquatic > Marine > Oceanic | place...
GAAGTCGGCTGTAAACTCCTCAAGAAAAGCCATTGCCTTGGCGCTTAGAACGCCGACTTCGGATTGAGGGACGCCCTGTGTCGCCAAGGGTGTCTCCGTGGCTTCCGGCACAGAAGTCGGCGGCGAAACGGGAGTCTGTGTAGGCGGCGCGACAGTCGCTTTCGGTGTCTGAGTTGGCGCCGGTTCGGCAGCAGTCGCTGGTTCCGATGTTGCTGCGGGCGCGGGCTGAATGGCGGGGCTGGGTACGCGCGGGACCGTAGCTGGGACGCTGGTGGCAATGTTTGGAGCAGTAGTGGGTTGTGTCGCAGGCTGTGCTGCCGATGTCGCAGGACTGCTGCAGGCCGCTACGACGAATATTATCGCGAGGAGCATCAATTGCTGACGAGCGACACGTTTGGCAAGAATCAACAAGTTTTTCCCTGTGTTGGACGACTTGGATGATGATACCGCTGCGAAGTTGGATGCGGTCAGCATATACAACGGTTGCGATGCTATGGGGGATAGGGCGCGAATACGATTCGTGCCTTACGATGGACGAGTTCCGGGTCGCGTTCCGCCTCCCAGGATGGCGGGCGCCCACCAGTTGGCGGAACTGAACAATCTCATGAGCGCCGGCACCAGCAGGGCACGGACGACCGTCGAATCGATGAGTATCGCCAGCGCAACGCCGAATCCTAACGTTTTGACAATGAGAATATCTCCCGATGCGAAGCCCGCCGACACAAGAATCAGAACCAACGCCGCGCTGGTGATTATCCGGCCCGACTTCTCCATGCCCACCGCCACCGCATGGGTGTTGTCTCCGGTGGCTTCGTACTCTTCTTTGACTCGACTGAGGAGGAAAACCTCGTAGTCCATGCTGAGACCAAACACGATGGAGAACAACAGTATCGGGACCGACGCCTCGGTGATGCCCTGGGACGTGAAGCCCAACAGGCCTTGAAAATGGCCTTGTTGAAATACGAAAACCAGCGCTCCAAAGCTGGCAAGGATGCTCAGGATGTTGAGGGCCACCGCCTTCAATGGCAGCACGACGGAGCGGAACAGAAAAAACAACGCTAGATACGTCATGACAGAGACGTAAATTATCACCTTCGGAAAGTCGGAGTACATGCGGGTTACCGTGTCCTGAAGGTCAGGCGTGACACCTGTGACGTTGGTATCAAGGTCGCCCGAAGGCGGCGAGGCGCGGATGTCTCGGGCGAGATCGTGGGCCGCGTCCGACACAGGGCCGTGGTCAGGCACAACACGGATCATGCTTAACGAGCGGTCATCGCTGACCAGCTCGCCGAGAGCGAACGCAACCTGTGGGCCTCCGATGGTCTCCGGCGATGACAGTGAGTACAGGAATTGGAACTCCTCCAGGGTTACATCCAGGTCGGTCGAAAGGATGCTGTCAACTCGACGGACGCGATGGTCGGCCTCCATGCGCTGGACGAATTCGTGGATCGCCGCGATATTGTTAGGCGAAAGGGTCGAAGTTTCAGATGTGTTTACCACGATGATCTGGGCAAGCTCACCGGGACCGAACTGTTGCGCCACTATGTCCCAACCGACTCGGGACTCGGCGTCCTCCGGCAGAACCGTCGCCCACGGACTGCCCAGTTTAACGCCCAAGAACGGAGCTCCCAGAAGCAACAATCCGGCAGTGACAGGAACGGCCACAGCCACGGGATGCCTCATTACCCAACGGGAGAACCTGAGCCAGAACATTCTGTCTCCCGATCTCATCAGCCTGACCGAGAACCGGTTGACGCGTGTTCCAAGCGTGGCAAGCAGGGCTGGAATAAGCGTCAGCGCTACGAGGAGCGAAAACAAAATTACTGTGATGCCGCCGATGCCCAAAGACCGCAGCATCATGAACTGGAAGAACAGCAGGCCAGACAGTCCGATTATCGACGTGACCGCAGAGAACACGATAGCTTTGCCCGCCGTGGCTAGCGTGTTTTGAACCGCTTCAGTGACTTCGTGACGGACCAGTTCCTCCCGGAACCGGCTCACCATCAGCAGGGAATAATCCACCGCCATGCCCAGGCCCAGGAATGAGGCAATGTTGAGGACGAATATGGACATGTCAGTGAACTGGGCCAACAGGTGTACCAGAGCCAGTGTGATGACAACACTCAAGGCTCCCATTGCCAGAGGCAAACCGGCGGCAATAACTCCGCCGAAAACGATGAGTAACGCGACAATAAGCAATGGCAGGGTGATGATCTCCGCCCGACGCAGGTCTTGCTCGCTGGCGACATTCAGGTCGGAGAAAATGGCGACTCCGCCTGTGACCCAGATGTCCAAATGGTCTCCGGGTCGCAGAGCGTCACGTATATCGGGAACCAGGTCTGTGGCCGCGTCTATGTCAGCATCGAGCAACACGAAGGCGTAGGTGGTTCGGCCATCGGGAGCGATCATGCGGTTGTTATCGGCGCTGTTGAACGTGATGAGCCTGTCCACCTGTGGAATCTGAGAAAGCGGGGCGGTGGCGCGTTCGACGGCCTCAACATATCGAGGGTCGGAGGCGTCGAGGCTGTCGCTAGAGAAGACTAGCGTGACCGATGATTCGGGAAGCTCCAGACGTTCGGACATCAACCGTAGGGCGATACGGGACTCGGTTTCCACCTCGCCAAAACCGGACTTGAGAGATGACGTCGCCTGGAAAGCGAACGGCACGCTTACGACGAACACAGCGCACCAGAAGGCGATTATCCACCATCGGAATCGGACGACGTGAGGGCCTAGAGAGGCGAGCATTCAGTGGTCAGCAACACATTTTGGTGATCAGCCAGTTGCCAGACTCGTCTTCCGCAATCTCTAAACCGTGTCCTCAACACACAGCGTGGAATTTCGGAGATAGCTCGGAAGGAGGATGCGTAATGGTTAATGGACTCATTGGTTTGCTAGCCTGTTCATGACCGTCTTCAACAACAGACAACAGTTCATCGAAAAAAGATGGGGCCAACGCACGAATATCCTTGAAATTTATTTCATAAGTGCCATTTGCACGCCGAAGTTCAAGATTAATTGCGTCTGAAATCGACCTGGCTGAACTCCGAGAGGTTAACACGTTTTGGGAAGCAACGCATGAATATTTACTGTTGTCATTATGTTCTCCGTCAACAGGGGATTGATGCCACAATCAACGCGCTTGGGAATAGCTTAGCACGAGCTGTGCGACGCTGGAGATTCTGGGTCATGTTCATCATTCCAACTCCTGAGTGGATCAGAAGTTAACGGTCCTCAACCAACATGTCATCTGTAACAACATATGAGCCTATACCGCGCTGACTGTCACCTGTTCCGCTGATTCGCTCATGAGTCGCGTATTCGATCGCTACCCAGTCATATGGGAACCTTCGAGCGTATTCAGGGATTCTCTCTAACGAAGTTCTTATTCCAACACCTGCATCGGCTATAACGCAAAACTATGCTCTGCCCTGTTGTGTAATTGTCGAAATGAATCGTCCTAATATGAGGCGATGGACGGATTCGCGCGCTGAGTGGCGTTGTTCGTTAATTCGCCGAATGTTTTAATTATCGTTGATTTGATATTGGATGTGATAAGTTTCAATTCATCCAATCGTTCGTAAATTACATTCGTGACTTTCTCGGCGTCAAAATCGGAACTAAATTTCGTCAACGGGAGAATTATTTGATCCCGATTCGTTCGATCCAAATGTTCGCCAATGATGGAAACGTCAAACTCTTCTAAACACCGAAACAAGCCAATCGAATTTAGGTATATTGCTGCCCTCGTTTCTTCTGGAACCAAGAGTTGACAAGACGCCCTCGATTTCATAACTTGCAACGCGAAAATCAAACACCAAAAAGTCGCTGCGGGTCGAATTGCAACGCATTGTCGAAGATCAATTGTGACCTCTTCAAACCCACATCCCGCATCGCGTGGGTCAATATTGCGCGTGTTGCCAGTTAGCAACCCCGCCTGGCCAAACCTTTTTGATGCGGTTATTGTAAGTGTCGGCATGGCTCGAATTAAACTTGATCAGGAATGATACTGTCTACTCCAGACCGTCCATCTTCTTCTGCGTGCCGTTACGCTGACCATTGGTTTTGGCCTTGCCATTAGGGGATGATTTGCCTTTGGCCTGAGCACCCGGTGTCTCTTCCTCGTCCAAGTTGAGGTCGCTTACAGCTTCGATAGATGACACTGCGTCCCCTGGCGCAGGTTTGAATATTGTGACGCCCTGGGTCGCGCGGCCCATGCTCCGAATTTCGGAGAGGTTGGTCCGCAGCACCTGGGCCTGCTCAGAGACGACATAAATCTCTTTGCTGTCGTCGATTATCTGAGCGTCGGCCACGACGCCCGTCTTTGTGCGGATGTTGAATGTCTTGACTCCGATGCCGCCCCTGCCCTGAGTGCGGTAATTTTCCAGCGGCGTGAGCTTACCATAACCCAGTTTGCTGATCACGAGCAGTCGAGTGTCGGGGGTTCCAACGTCCATCGATATGACTCTGTCCTTGCCTCGGAGTGTTATACCTTTGACGCCACCGGCGGCGCGCTGGCGCAGCGGAACTTCTGTTACTGGGAATCGGATCGACATGCCCTGTTCGGACACGATAATCACGTCGTCTTCTTGATCGGCCAGTCGCACCGAGACTAACTCATCTTCTGGCTTCAGGTTCATGATTATGAGTCCCGATGGCCGGATGTTGGACACAGAGTTGAGGACGACGCGCTTGATGCGTCCAGTCCGAGTCGTCAGCACCAGGTACCGATTGTCGCCGTGTTCCAGTTCATCGCCGCTTACAGCTATGACCTTGCTGATTTTCTCGGTGTCTGTGATCGCCAGCACATTCACGACAGGCACTCCCCGCGTGTTGCGGGACAGGTCAGGCCGGAGTTCATAGGCTGTGATCGATAGCACGCGGCCCTTGTTGGTGAAGAACAGCAGCTTTTGATGCGTGTCCACAACGAGGATGTGCTTCACGGCGTCGTCGTCGCGCTTGTTCATGCTGACAACACCCTTGCCCCCACGGTGTTGGTTGCGGTAGGTGCTGGCGGCTATGCGCTTGACGTACCCGCCCTGGCTGAGGGTGACTACAATCAGTTCGTGGGCCTCTAGCTCCTCACGGCTGAGGTCATGGGCGTCGCCGCTGATTTCGGTGCGGCGTTTTTCGCCGTACTTCTTTTTGATATTGTCAGTTTCTTCTTTGACCTGAGTCAGAATCTTGCTCTCGTCGGCGAGCAGTTCTTCCATGCCCTGAATCGTGGTTTGCAACGCTTGATACTCGTTCTCAAGGCGTTCCCGCTCCAAAGCGGCGAGGCGTCGTAACTGCATATCCAGGATGGCTTGGGACTGGCGTTCATCCAGTCCGAAACGGGTCATCAACTGGGCGCGGGCGGCCTCTGCGCTCTCGGAAGCTCGGATAAGGCGGATAACCTCATCCATGTTGCTTATGGCGATTCGCAGGCCGGCCAGGATGTGGGCGCGTTCGCGGGCACGCCTTAGCTCAAACTCGGTTCTGCGGCGGATGACCACCTGCCGGAAGGCGATGAACTGTTGCAACGCGACTCTGAGGGTGATCGTCCTGGGCATGCCGTCAACCAGGGCCAGCATGTTGGCCGAGAAGGACTGCTGCATTGCCGAGTGCTTGTACAGGTTGTTGAGCACGATCTGAGGCTGGACTCCGGCGCGAAGCTCCATGACCACGCGCATGCCGTCTCGGTCGGACTCGTCGCGGATTTCTGTGATGCCCTCAACGCGCTTGGTCTTGACCAGTCCCGCGATCTTCTCCACGAGGGCGGCTTTGTTGACTTGATAAGGCAGTTCGTTGACGATTATTTGCATACGATTCGAGCGTTCCATAGGCTCGATTTCGGCCTTCGCTCTCACGATGATCTGTCCCCGCCCGGTTGTGTAGGCGTTGCGGATTCCCTCGCGGCCCATGATTGTGGCGCCGGTGGGAAAATCCGGCCCTCTCACGTAGCGCATGAGCTGTTCTGAGGTCAAGTCAGGGTCGTCGATAAGCGCATTGATTGCGTTGCAGACTTCCCTCGGGTTATGAGGGGGGATGTTGGTCGCCATGCCAACGGCAATGCCGGAAGCCCCGTTAATCAGAAGGTTTGGGATTCGAGACGGCAGAACCGTAGGCTCTCTGAGCGAGCCGTCGAAATTGTCAGCGAAATCGACGGTTTCCTGGTCGATGTTAGCCAGCATTTCTTCGGCGATTGGAGAGAGCCGCGCCTCGGTGTATCGCATTGCTGCTGGCGGGTCGTTGTCAACGCTGCCGAAGTTTCCTTGGCCGTCGACCAGAGGCATCCGCAGGCTGAACGGCTGGGCCATTCGGACCATTGCGTCATAGACAGCAGAGTCACCGTGGGGATGCCATTTGCCTAGGACGTCGCCCACCAATCGGGCGCTCTTTTTGAAGCTGGAATTTGACCTCATGCTCAGGTCGTCCATGGCGAACAAAATGCGTCTCTGCACTGGTTTGAGGCCATCGCGAACATCTGGCAGCGCCCTGGATACGATGACGGACATCGAGTAATCCAGATACGAACTTCGCATCTCGTCCACAATCTGTGTGGACCTTATGAAACCATAATCGGTCTTGGTAACCATGCACGACTCCTGATGCGCTTAACATCTCAACGATGACGGACGGCGTTCGCCTGGAAGGTCAATAGTTGACCCAATTCTCAGGACGCTGAGGTCACTGGCAAGATCGGTCTGTGTTGCGAAAAATTTGGACGATTCCTCGAAGAGATGAACCGAACAAAACCGGTGTTTTGGCGCCATTCATGCAATCCATTGCATGAATGGTTGACGCTCGAAATAGATTACCAATTGTGCGAGGGTTTCACCAAAAATATCATACTATTAAGCATCAACTAATTATAGCATTTTCGTAGCTAATTTTCACCTTTTTTGCGTTGTGAAAAGGCGCTCCTCGGCCCGTTCGACTAGTGACTGAAAGAGCCGATCGAAGTGGGGGGGCAATTCCATGCGGCGTTCAGGGTGAAACTGGACTCCGATGACCCAGCGATGGTTGGGGCTTTCCAACGCTTCGATCACGCCGTCTTCCAGTGAATAGGCCGACGCCATCAGCAGAGGCGACTTCTGCGCTTCACGCATGCCTTGATTGTGAATGCTGTTGACTCTCACAATCCCGCCCGAACCCACAACAGCGGCCAGTTTGCTGCCAGGAGAGATAAAAATTCGGTGGTATGCGACCTCGTCTATGTCGCCGTGCTCTGTGAGCGTTCCCATGTGCCCCTCCACGTCCACCAGCGTGCCCCCAAGCGCGACGTTCAGAAGCTGGACCCCACGACAGATGGCGTAGACAGGCATGTCGTCATTGAGGGCGGCCCTCAGAAGGCTGAACTCCATAACATCACGAGGCTCGTTGAGCCACTGCTGGCGGGTCGTCAGAGGCTCCGAGTCGTAACGAGAAGGGTGGACGTCCTCGCCACCGGTCAGCACCAGGGCGTTGGCTTTTGCCATGAACTCCTCAACGCCAATACCGTGCTCAGGGAGTATGACCCACGGCTCTCCGTTGGAACGCTCGACTCCATCGACGTATTTCTGGGTGCTGTGGTCCAGACCGTAGGCGGTAACGGCGATGATCGGTTTATCTGAAGCGTCACTCACTGCGCGACTGCGCCTCCGTTTCGTCGACGGTGTGTAGGGTCTTACGTTGTTTTATCTGATCTCTCACAGAATCAGTGGAAGTTGGGAGCGCGTTTCTCCCGGAAGGCTAATAGAGCCTCTTTATGGGCGTCTCTGCCCTGGGATTCTCGGAATATCTTGCTCTCGTCGGCCAGAACCTTGTCGATGTCGTGTTCCAGGTAGTCCTGATGCACCAGGTGTTTGACCTTTGCCAGGTTCCAATTGGGATTGTCTGCGATAGCGCCAGCCAGTTCCACGGCCTTCTCAAGTAATTGGTTCGTTGGATAGATGTGATTGACCAGCCCGATGCGGAAGGCTTCATCCGCTGGGAGCAATTCCCCGGTTAGCATCAGTTCCAGGGTTCGTCCTAGACCGATGAGATAAACGGCGTAATGCGTCGAAGCGACCTCTGGCGTTAGGCCCACTCGCAGGAATCTGAAGGACAGGCGGGCGGTGTCCGACGCCACCCGAACGTCACAAGGTAGCGTTCGAGTCAGCCCTTCGCCGATGGAGACGCCGTTTATCGCGGCGATCACAGGCTTCGCTGTTTTTATCATATCGATCCAACTCTGAGCGGGACGCGGAACGACGTTGTCGGAAGTCTCGCCCTGAACGCTGGCCTCGAACCTGCTGATGTCGGCGCCTGAGCAGAAACCCCGGCCTGCGCCCGTCCAGACTATCGCGCCGATGGATTCGTCGGCATTCCAGTCGGCGATCTGATCGCGAATTTCGTAATCCATCCGTCCGTTCATGGCGTTCAGCTTGTCCGGACGGTTCATCGTAATAATGCCGACTCGACCCTGAACCTCGGTCAAAATCTCTTCGTAACTCACTATCGCCTTTCGGGATAATTTCCGATTACCCGCCTGAGAAACTCGTCGCCCAGCGAGGCCTTTTGAAGATGTTGAGTTTGAGCCTGTGGAGGCGCAAAAAACCTGCGCCAATCTTATCACAAAGGGTCTCAGCTTGCCCTCAGCCGTGCCTGCCTAGTAGCATGAGACCGCCTGTCGATCAACAATATGATGGAGTAATCGCGAACCGCGCGATTCCCGATTAATGTCGTCGGAGAGTAGTCACAATGAAGATAACCGATGTTAAAGCCGTATACCCGAACTATCAGCATATCCCTCCGTCCTGGCGAACCCACTTCTGGCAGATCGTTGTCAGGGTGGAGTCTGACGCCGGAGTCACGGGTTACGGCTACGGAGGTGGCGGTGTCGCGGCTGTCGATGTGGTGAATAGACACCTGGGAGAATTGCTGATTGGCCGGGAGGTCGACAGTGTGGCAGATATCGCCGATGCCTGGGGTGATTTGTATTCCGAATCCTTGCCATACGGTCGAAAAGGCATAGGGGTCATGGCCCTGAGCGGCGTCGACCTCGCTCTGTGGGATTTGTTGGGCAAGGCCGAGAGCATGCCCGTGTATCAGCTTGTCGGGCAACGGAATAAAGACAAAGTTAAGGCTTACGCAACCGGTATGGACTCCGAGTGGTACAGGGAGCTTGGATTCACGGCTCACAAGTTCCCGCATCGGTGGACCGGTCAGGAATCGGACTATGACAGAGCGGTCACCCACGCGTCTCGCGCTCGCAACTTGTTCGGGCCGGATGCGATGGTGATGATCGACACCTACATGTCTTGGACGACCGATGTGACCATCGAAATGGGCAAGCGCCTGGCAGAACTTAATATCCACTGGTTCGAGGACATTCTGACGCCTGACGAACTGGATGGGCAAGCCTCATTGCGTGGAGAGGTCGGGGACACTCTCATCGCTGGAGGCGAGCACGAGTTCACCCATTACGGCTTTCAAGAAATCGCCAGGTCCGAGGCTCTGGACCTGTGGCAGCCGGATATCACTTGGTGCGGTGGCATCACAGCCGGACTGAGAATCCTAGACGTGGCACGCGAGGCTCAAACTCCAGTCGCTCCTCATCGGGGCGGCGAAGTCTGGGGATTGCATCTAATTGTGTCCTCAGACTGCATCGACCTTGCGGAGCAGAACCCTGGCAATCGGGACGCGCCGAAGGACGCTCTATGGGTCGGCCAGACTCCGGTTGTGGATGGCTACATGGAGCCGTCAGACGAACCCGGTTTCGGCGTGCAGGTTAACGAGGCGATGCTTTAGACTAGGCGATGCGCCACTACATACGGGACGAGCTGAGATTGAGAAAGGAATAATCATGGCTGTGAAAATTGGCATTCACGGGGGACAACAAGACATCGAGATGGACGAGTTGAGGCGGATGTGGCGGTTTGCCGACAGCAGTGGATTCGACTTCATATCTCTGTGGGACCACTTTTACGAGGCTCCTCCGATTGACGGCGATTCGCCGGTGTTTGAGGCCATTGCGGGAATGGCTGCGCTGGCCGCCGAGACCGAGAACGCTCGGATTGGATGTCATGTTCTCTGCGTCACATACCGAAATCCTGGACTCCTGGCGAACTCCATTATGACCATCGACCATATCAGTCACGGTCGCGTCGAAGTCGGTCTAGGAGCCGGATGGCAGGTTCCGGAACACATGGCCTATGGATACCCGTTCGATTCGCCCAAAGCTCGTTCAGATCGTCTTGAGGAGGGGATCGAAGCCCTCCGTATGCTTTTCACTGAGGACGTCTCCAATTATTCTGGAAACTACTATCAGTTGAAAGACGCCAAGCTCTACCCTCGACCCGTTCAGGAGCGCATCCCCATCGTCGTAGGCGGAAGGGGAGAGCGCCGGACCCTTCCCACAGCAGCCCGCCTGGCAGACGGTTGGAATGTCCCTTATGCTACGGTCGACGAATTCACAAGGCTGAACGCCATTCTGGATGAGCGGTGCACGATTGAGGGCCGCGATCCCGCAACCCTCAATCGCAGCGTGAACCTCCATATGCGGATGGGAACCACAGCTGCTCAGGCCGCTCAGATTGAGCAGGAACGTGGCGCAACCGACGGAGCGGTCGTCGGCACAGCGCAGCAGGCCATCGACGCTATCAAAGCCTACGAGGAAGCGGGAGCATCGCGAGTCAGCATCGCGATCCGACCACCGATAGAATGGGACGCCCTGCAGGCCTTCGTCGAGGAGGTCATGCCGGCCGTCCAGTGAGATGTCGAACGGGTTTAGCGAATTTGGCCCTGCTGGTTGTCTTGCTGGTAGCCGGATGCCAAGAACCAACCAGGGAGCCGTCGAACGTCGAGGCCACCATTGAGGCTAGGGTTGTCGCCACGGTCGTCGCGTTTCAGTTACGAAACCCGACTGCGACGCCGCAGCCAGCGCCAACTCCGATCCCTACTGTTACTCTGACCCCGATCCCCGTGGAGACTCCGACTCCCAGACTGATAGTTGCTCCAACCGAGATCCCGTTGCCGACGCCAACAACTGTCCCGACCGGTCTAACGCAAACCGTGTCGCACGTCGTGGGCGCTGTGGTGGCGATCAACACTCCTGCAGGCACAGGTTCCGGGTTTTTCTTTGAAGACGGTTTGGTGATGACCAATGCTCACGTCGTGAAAGATTTCCTACGAGCCACCGTTGTCAGCAAATTCAACGGCATCAATCTTGGCATTACTGGCACCGTGATCGGCGTAGATGAAGAACTTGACATAGCGGTGATCGAAGTAAGCAAGAACCCGGAGCGACCAACGTTGAAATTTGGAGACTCCAGAACAGCGCAACTTGCCGAGGATGTTTTGGTGATCGGTTTCCCCTTGAGCAATATCCTGGGAGAAGCAATTTCCGTTTCGAAGGGGATCATATCGTCGAAGCGCAACATCGACGGGGTTGAAATGATCCAGGTTGATGCCGCGACCAACCCCGGCAACAGCGGGGGCCCTCTCCTCAATTCTCAAGGAGAGGTAATCGGGATGGTCACGTTGAAAATAGTTAATGAGGTTGCCAATCGCTTCTTTGAAGGCACTGGGATAGCGATCGCATCTAATGCCATTCAAGATCGTCTTCCATCGTTGCTGGAAGAGTAAGCCTCACAGATTCCTGGATTATGTCCGACATTTTGAAGTCTGGGACAGTCAGCAAGCCTCGCGAATTGCGTCTACATCCAGTTTTTTTGGGAGACATGAATTGCAACTCCCGCGCTTGCTCGCAAAACTCGAATGTTTCCAGAGCGTATTCGACGTTGAAGACTGTTTTGCCTGCGTCGATGAACGGCAAGAGCGTCTCGCATTCGTCGAACTGGAAGCACTCCTCGTTAAGCGCCCAACCGAAGTGGGCGATCAGGTCGGGTATCTGGACCATGTCGTTCTTGAGGCCGATGGACAATCCCCGTTGGTGGGCTTGGCCTGTCAGACATATATTGAACTTTAGCTGGTCGTCGTAGGTCAGCGGGAATCCAGTGTTGTTCAGAAAACCGTCCACATTGTCAGGCTCGATGCCATCGAAGCCTTTGTCTCGGCAGTCTCAAATCGGGTTTCTAGGATTGGCCCCAGCACGTCTAATCGGCGAATATCGAGCCAGCGTTTGCCCTCCCAGTCGTCCAAATTCTTCCCGATGACTTCTAGAGGGAACAATCCAGCGTCGGGCCTCCAGTTCTCCCAGCCTCCGGCGTTGAGGTAGCAAACTACTTTGCGGCCCTGGATTTGCAGATCTGCGACGACGCTCGATTCATTATCGAACAGGTCGATATCGTGCATGTCCACGTCGAATGATGCGTCGGTTGGCTGTCCGATCAACTGCCATTGCCATGTCGTGTCGATAGGTGGATGCTAGATTTCTCGAATCTGCGAGACGACAACCAGCAAGGATTGAGGAATGGGTGCGCTGATTGGAACCGATGTTGGCGAAATTGTCGATTCAGTCTGTGTGTCAATTTCTGATGCCGATTCATCGCCGCCACACGAAGCGCACAGAATCAGCATCAACCATAGGGGCGCGCTGAATTTGGCATTCATCAATAGAACCTGGAATTCCCAGATACGTTTAATGTGATTTTGGGTTGCCAGCGAGAAATCTCATTGTGCTGACAATAATATAGGTTTTTAGGCGGCAATTGAAAACATCAGCGAACGGTCGTCCGGCGCTCCACCACGGTGCGATGTGTTCATGAAAGCCTCGGTACCAATCCGGGAAATATCAACCAATAATGTTGCGTTGGGCAACCGACCTCATGGGGGTGTAAGATCACGTACTCAGGCGAGGTTGGACAGACGTCTCTAAAGCGCTCTCGCCTGGAGTCAACGACGGGATACTATTGAATATATCCTGACATGAATCGCCTGAGTCCGGTGGCAACTGGCGAATTCGTTCAGGATTGAGTCCGAGGAGGAAGGGGAATGGTCCGACTGAGCCAGTTACCTGAAGCATCGCGAACGAGCCTGCTTAATCTCGAATGCCCGGTGTTCGACGGGCGCCCCTGGGTTGAAGGTCCTTCGGTCGCGCAACGTCGAGTCGCCATCATATCGACCGCTGGCCTTCATCGACGCGGCGATCACCTCTTCAGCGTGGGGACGGGGAGCGTACCAGGCGAGTACCGAATCATCCCGAGGGATACAGACGCCAACGACCTTGTGATGAGCCACATATCGACCAACTATGACCGCAGCGGCTTTCAGAAGGACTGGAACGTCGTGTTTCCGCTGGATCGCCTGAACGAGCTGGCGCAACAAGGTGTCATCAGCAGCGTCGCAGATTTCCACTACTCATTCATGGGCGCCACCGATCCTCGGTTAATGGAGACCGCCGCTCGCAACCTCGCGAGCCTCCTCAGGGAAGACAACGTTACCGCTGCACTACTGGTCCCGGTTTGACCGGCCTGCACGCGCGCCGTTGGCGGGCTTGCACACTACATTGAAGAAGAGGGCGTTCCCACGACGCAGATCAGCCTCATCCGCGAGCACACCGAGAAGATCAAGCCACCGCGGGCGCTCTGGGTGCCCTTCGAGCTCGGGCGTCCTCTTGGAGTCCCGAATGACGCCGCTTTCCAAAACCGGGTGATCAAAGCGGCCCTGGACCTCTTCGAGGTTCCAAGCGGGCCGAGGCTCATAGACCATACGGAGGACGCGCCTCCCGTGGAAGGGCCAGCGGCCCTCGTCTGTCCGGTAAGTTTCTCCCAACCTGTCTCTGACGAGTCCAGCGTGGCGCAACTGTCGGCAAAATTCAAGGAAGAAATTGCACTGATGCGGCCCTGGTACGATCGGTCCACGGAAGAGCGCAAGCGGACCACCGTTGGCGTGAGTGGTATGGAACCCGAAGCCATCGGCTCTTTCGTCGTCCAGTTTCTAGACGACGACATTCCCTCAACTCAAGAAGATAATAACTTCGGAGCCCTGTTCAAGCTAGCTGTGGAGGACTTGAAAGCGTTTTATTATGAGTCAGCCACGGCTCGACCTGGGCAAATGGACGCCGACAGCGAAACCCTTTCCCAGTGGTACTGGCGGGAAACCGTGGCTGGAAAGGTGCTGGTCGCAGTCCACAGAACTCACAGGGACAGCGAAGACGAGACGCTCAGACGGGTAGTCAACCGCAATCTGGTCCCGAGGGCGCATGCTAGTCTCTTGTCTTAATGAGCCTGCCGACAAAGGGAATCCAGATTTGAAATACGGCTTGAGTCCTTCTCGAGTTTCTGATTCGATTTAATGGCGACAACCAGAGTGTCACCAGCTGTTTAACAACATCGTATGGCGGTTATATCGCCTGAATCATCTTGGACGATCCCGTGCGTTAGTTTGAGCGGGTCACAGCTTCGATCACGGCCTTGATGTACCCATAGGTGTATGCAAAACCCACCATCCTCGGATTATCTCCGGCCATTTCCGGAACGTGGTCGGGCATCAGCATGTATGGGTAGCCGACTTCGTTGTAAACCTCGGCGGCTTTGAACATATCGACGTCGCCGTCGTCGATGAATGTTTCCACGAAGTCCAGGAATGTGCCCTGTATGTTGCGGAAATGAACATTGAATATCTTGTTCCGGCTGCCGAAGTACCGGATAACGTCGTAAATCTCCTCGCCGGGCTTTTCCAGCATTTCGGAGACGGTGCCTTGGCAGAAGTTCAAGCCATGATAGGGGCTGGTATGGAGGTCCATGAATTTTTTAAGGCCATCGACGCTGCCAAGCACGCGGTCCACTCCTCGGAATCCGTCGGGGCGGGGCATGCCGGGATCGTGGGGATGGCAGGCCATGCGGATTTTGTTTTCGTCGGCCACGGGAACAACGCGCTGGATGAAGTAATCTATCCGTTCCCACATCGTGTCAGCGTCCACTTCGCCGGCAATAGTCAGAGGCGAGTCTTGCACAGCGGTGGCATAGTTGAAGGCGCGGCTGGACGCTCCACCTCTCCACGCCTGACGCTCGGTGCTGACTACGCCCAGCAACGTCATATTGTACTTGACGGCTGGGATTCCGGCCTCAGCGCAGGCCCGGATGATGTTGCACACGTCTTCGATCTCACGGTCTCTTTCAGGACTCTTGCCAAGCATGATGTTGGGGTTTTCAGCCTTGGAGATTTCGTGGGATGACAGAGGAAGCGGGATAACATCTACCGTGATTCCGAAAGACTCGATGTGTTCTCGGTATCTGGTGAGGTTCTCGGCGGTCCAGTCCTTCTGGGTTCCGGGAGGATATCCGCAGATGTGTTCAATGCCCAGTTGGGCGAACACTCTCAGGTCTTCATCGGATCGCGGGGAAAACTGTGTTCCGAGGTGCATATTATTATTTCTCCGTTGTGATCGTCTGTTTCAATGATACGAGAACTTCGTAAGCAATCTGGCGAATACTCGGGGCGACAACGGAATTCTCTAACATCCGCTGAATTCCATCTGATTCCAATATCCATCCCATTGAGTTAAAACGTGAGAGGTTCGCGTATGGTTCGTCCAGTTTCGGGTCAAAATGTGCTCCTCCATCTTTGTTAGCATGTGCCAAAACAAGATCCCGACGCGAAAAAATGCTGCCGGTGTTGTCTTTGATTACTGTTGCATCCCACCTTTGTTGAATGAAACCCATACACCTTCGATGCCTGCTTGCGGCCCATTAACCCGAGCCACGTGACTAACTTTGACACCATCGTCTCCGGATGACAACGATTGATCATGGCTAGTTGAACTGAAAGGCGAAAACGTCAACGAGGTTATTTTCCCACTAGGGTTCTCGATTTTCATCAAAACGAGACCTTGATGTGGAGCCAAATTATTCGTTATCAGTGGAGGTGACGTATCCAGCACACGTAACAAATTTTTGACATTGAGTAATAATAGTAGAGATTTCGATTTTTTTGTGTCATGTAACAACCCTCTAATCGTAGTCGCGAGTCGTTTGGCCTCGCCCTCAAACCCCTTGTCATAGGCGTCACTTAACCTTTTCAGGAATTCGAGTTGGTCATGCAGATGATCTCGAAGCTCGACAACCGATTAGCGATATTTAGCCATAAGTTCACTCCAGCGTGGCAACTTTGTGGGAATTTATCCAATCCCAATCAAGCTTGTAGCCAATACCTGGCGCGGTGGGAGCCTCAATCACCTGCCGCTCGTTCAGCTTGATGTCCTCGACCAGTCCGAATTGGTGAGCCTCGACGGGCATCCAATACTCGTAGTATGCGCAGTTGCTGACCGAGAATATCACGTGCAGGTTTGCGGCGTTGAGCAGGGAGTTTCCGGCGGTGCCGATCTCGCAGTTCATACCAAAACCCTCGACCATCGAGCATAGCTTCTTGAGTCCGGTGATGCCCAGTTTGGCAGCCGTTCCCCTGACCAATCTGGATGACTGGAGGCGAACGGCGCGGGCGGCCTCGTAGAACTGGAACTCAGGTTTGTCGCTCATGCAAAGGGGCGTCGATAGACGTTGAGTAAGCTGGGTTATTGCGTCAACATCTTGGTATGGCACCGGGTCCTCGAACCAGTAAAAACCCTGGTCGTCCAAGGCTCTGCCGATGCCGTAAGCCTTGCGGAAATTGTAGCCGTTGTTAGGGTCCAGCATCAGTTCCATTTCGTCCCCGACGGTTGCTCGCACCCGGCCCACCATGTCGATGACGTCTCGCGTGGACAAAACTCCGGGGTGTATTTTGTAGGCCCGGAAGCCTGCATCTCGGAACGTTTCGGCTTCTCGAACCCAGCCGTCGGGTGCCGTATGGCGCGGAGGGTAGGTGCCGTAGACTTCCGTCTCGTAGCGTTGGGTCCCTAGCAGTTTGTGGATAGGAACGCCCGCGGATTTGCCTGCGATGTCCCATAGCGCCACATCCACAGGCGCCCAGGCAGTCATAGAAAGACCACGACGGCCGCTGAGAATCGGCAATCGACTCCACAGCCACTCTCGTTCTGCGGGGTCGCGGCCCATTAGTTCCGGTTTGAGGACGTTGAGAATGGAGCCAAATTGGCCGTGGCCTCCGCCTCGAAAAGCGCCGACGAAACAGTTGCCCTCGATACCCTCGTCGGTGAAAATTCTGAGCACGCCTTGTTCGACCTCGCCAGAGAACCGGCCTAGGTCCGAGTCTAGCCCTGTGTCGGGCAACGCTCGTCGGATAACTTCGATCTGAATATCGGTAATTTTCAACTTCGATTCTCTCCAGGAGGGGCATGCGTTTTGGCGGATTCAATTATATACTCTGAATGCGTCATATGCGTCCAGTTTCAGATTGCCAGGAGAGATCAACATGCGCCTAGCCTTACTAGGAATGACCCACGAGACCAACACTTTCTCTCGCGTGCCAGCTACTTATGATCGCTTTGATATATTTCGGGACGACGAGATCGTCAGCCAGTACGCTGAGTCGCAGTCCACGAACGCTGGGTTTCTGGAGGCTGCGAACCGGTTCGAGGTCGACGTCGTCCCTCTGACTTTCGCCAACACAGGCCCCATAGGGACGATAACCAAGGACGCTTTCGACCGGATTATTGGCGAGTTGTTGGACCGGCTCAGAGACGATGGCCCCTGGGATGGGGTTTTGCTATCGTTGCACGGCGCCGCCGTTTCGGAGGAATACCCGGATGCCGATGGTGAAATAACGGCACGAGTTCGAGCGCTTGTTGGCCTGAACGTGCCGGTCGGGATGACGCTGGACCTGCATGCGAATGTCACACAAAAAATGATCGAGAACACAACTGTCGCGACATTCTATCGCTCCAATCCTCACCTGGACCCACGACCTCGGGCGCTAGAGTGCGCCGAATTGATTGTCCAAACCATCCGTGGCGAAATTCGGCCAGTTCAAGCGTTGGAGATGCCACCGGTGGTTATCAACATCGTAAAGCAGTTCACCGGCGAGGAGCCGATGGCCAGCGTCATCCGTGACTGCGAGGATGCAATTCAACGCCCCGAAATTTTGACCGCCAGTGTCGCCCAAGGTTACCCGTATTCTGATGTCGAAGAGATGGGCATGTCTTTCCTTGCGGTTTCCGATGGCGATGAACCCGCGGCTCGCGATGCCGCCCGGTGGATGGCCCAGCGAGCGTGGGAAATGCGAGAGCAGTTCGTCGTGGACACACCGTCGGCTGACGAAGCATTACAGATGGCGGTTGCCGAGGAATACGGCCCCGTCGTGCTGATGGATGTCGGAGACAATATCGGAGGCGGAAGCTCTGCCGACTCTACGATAATTCTGGAGGCAGCCAAGCGGCTCGGAGTGAAGAGCTATTTGCAATCTCTCTATGACCCGGAGGCTGTGGCGGTGTGTGTGGAATCGGGAATTGGTTCCCGTATCACGCTAGCAGTAGGAGGAAAGACCGACGATATGCACGGTTCTCCTGTCGAGGTTAGCGGCACGGTGCGGGTCATTACCGACGGACTTTACGAAGACCCCACACCGACGCACGGCGGGTTTCGGTACTTCGACGGAGGAACCTCGGTTGTGCTGGAGACGGAGGACGACCACACGATTTTGCTGACCAGCAAGAGATCAATGAACACAACCAGAGAGCAGATGTACTCGGCAGGCATCGTTCCGGAGCGTTACAAGGTCGTGGTGGCGAAGGGCGTTGTGTCGCCGAGGCCTGCCTATGAGCCCATCGCGTCCCGAATCGTCCTGGTCAACACTCCGGGGGTGACAACGTCAGACCTTTCGTTCTTCGAGTATCACCGCCGTCGGACACCCCTGTACCCATTCGAGCAGGACGCGAGGTATTAGGAATTCCAATTCCGAAATGCGGACTTGACCTCGATTTCAGGATCGACACGTTCGGCGAGACCGAATAACGCTTGTGTAATGTTCTTGCTCGCGGTGGTTCTTACCAAACTGCGTTCGACGAGGTTCTTCAGCGTAATGCCGAGCTCGCTCTCCGACAATCCACGGGCCGACAATCAGCTTCTGGCTTCGGCGCGTTTTTAATGCCCATGTAATTTTTTAGCGTTCCGATAAGGAAAACGTCGAACTAGCCGCCGAGACGATACATGGGAATCTCGATCTGGTCGTGGAATTTTTCGAGGTTGAACTGCTACCAGTAAGGGCCATCAAACAGGTTGTCCAGCCATTCGTTGTGCCAATCGTTGAGACTCGTCATTTAGGGGGCTGGAAATATGGGCAGTCGACCGTGCCAATCGTCCGCCGCCTCGTCAACGCCTTCGAGAATCCCCTGGTGTCGTTCGAGGACGTCGTCTTCTACGAGATGCGGCAGTTTGGTGAGCGTGACGGCGCATGCCCAGGCCATGTTGAATCCGAGTTCGAAGGCGCCGCCTCTGTACACCCGTTAATCGTAGTAGTCTGATTAGGAGTCGCGGATGAACATCGCTTGAAGGTGTGGCGGGCGGCATAGGGCGTTGCGGCACTGGGTTGCGCCGGAGTGTGAGCCTCCGATGGTCCCGATTCTGCCATTGGGCCACGGTTGGTCAGCCAGGCATTCAACAGTGTCGTAGCCGTCGCGGTTGATCCCCGTTCCGTCGCCGAGGAATGGGTAGAAGTCGCCCTCTGATGCGAACCGGCCGCCCACGTCCTGTATAATCAGGACATAACCCCTAGAGGCGAAATACTCAGCAGCGCCGACGGCGTTCTCTGAGCCGATTTCCTTGTTGTAAAGCGTGCGTTCCAACAGCACAGGAAACCGGCTTTCCGCTTCGGGTCTGGTGATATCGACTCGCGGCGTCGTGCCGTATCGCATGGGGATTTTGATGTTCTTATCGTGGGACGTCTGATATTGGGAAGGTGACATATTCGAGTCTTTGGCTAATTCTTGAATCCCGCCTTATTTGCTCGACCATCAGGGCTGGCTATCGTAATATATGCTTGTAGAACCGATAATTCTAGTGAATGTTCGCATATTTCGGTAATCCGTTTGCGCTTTCGCAACCATAGTTTCTCGGTTAAGATACTTGTAAAAATGACGGTCAAATAATTCGTACCTTATCAAGGAGCAGCAATGAACAAGGTTGGAGGCAGTGGCCTACTGTTAGCAGGAATTTTCCTGGCGTTGTTCGGTCTATTTATAGGGTCGAACTTCGTAGAGGCACTGTTGGACTTTATTAAATGGATATTCGTGATAATAGGCGTGATTATGGGCGTGGTTGGTCTCCTCCAAGTTTTCAGCGGGGACAAGTAAAGCTCAAGCCAGTTCTAGTCACCACCGCTATCAAAATCATACGAATTGGAGGCAAATAGATGGGTGTCCTATCCAGGATGTCAACAATAGTTAAATCCAAGATGAACCGACTACTGGATTCAGCAGAGAATCCCAATGAGCAGTTGGACTATGCCTACGATGAGCAGAGAAAGATGCTCCAGAATGTCAAGCGCGGCATCGTCGAGATGGTGACCGCGAAACGTCGGCTCCAGCTACAGGCTGAGAAGGTCAAAACCAACATTACCACGGTGGATAACCAGGCCCGACAGGCCCTAGCCGCAGGACGGGAAGACTTGGCGCGTATGGCGCTTCAGCGCAAACAGGCCGCAATGATCGAGCTTGACGGTCTCGACGCACAGATAACTCAGCTTGAGGGTGAGCAAGAAAAGCTCACGCAGTCCGAACAACGACTCGCGCAGAAGGTTGAAGCTTTCAAGTCCAAGAAAGAGATCATCAAAGCCCAGTACAGCGCGGCGCAGGCTCAGGTGCGTATCGGGTCGGCTCTGAACGGCTTATCCGAAGAGATGGGCGACGTTCAGCTATCGGTGGAACGAGCCGAAGCCAAAACCGAGACTATGAGGGCCAAGGCAGGCGCCATCGACGAATTGGCTGACCTGGGTGTTCTTGACGATGTCTCAGGCACAAGTTCAGACCCGCTGAGCAAGGAGCTTGCCGAATTGACCGCCTCTCAGAATGTTGAGGATGAACTGGCTGCCCTCCGAGCGGGATTGCCGCCGGCCGACGACAAGCGCGCGCTCCCAGGAGGATAAGCTGATGATAGTCCGAATACCCTCAGAAGGGCAGTACAACCTGCCAGGCGCCTTTATCGACGACCTTAATGACGTTGACAACAAGCTGGTTGAGGCTGTGGAACTAGAAGACGAACCTCAGTTCGAGAAGCTTCTCAAAGAGATGTTAGACCTGGTCCGCAACAACGGTACACTTTTGCCTGTTGACGAACTTGTGGAATCGGACCTCGTGCTTCCAGAGCCAGACATCACGCTTATTGAAGCAGAAGAAATGTTCGTCGGCGAAGGATTGTTGCCAGATTAACGTTTCATGGTCGGGGCCACAATTTTAAGCAGTTATTAGCAAGAATCAGTAGGGGCGGGTTTGAAACCCGCCCCTACGACTTTTCGATGATTTCGTTAATCCCGTAGATGCCTAGATACGGCTAGAACGGGATTCCCCACAGGGCGTACCAGTTCTCCAGCTTGCGCTCCACTGGCAGTTTCTGTTCCTTCATGATCTCGCCCAATCGCAATTCGGTGGCGTTGTCACGCTTCCGTGGGCCATTGGGGACGAAGGGGTAGAATTTTCCGGTCTTGTAATTATAAACCCAGTAAACCTGTTGGCGCTGGAACTCGAAAGCGAAGACCGATGCCAGAAGGCGATCTCCGAACCCGTGATCTGCCACGGCCTCGCCGATCAGGTGCAGCGTGGTCACGATGTCCTCGAAATCCGGATCATCCAGCGCCACCCAGCGCGTGCCGAACTCATCATCGATTATTTCATGTCGCACGCCTGTCGATCTGCCGCTTATTTCCATCAAGGTCTGAATCTCGGAGTTAAGCCTGTCGAAATACTGTGACTCTGCTGGGTTCATCACGATCCCTGCTTTGCCCATCAGTTTGATGTCGGAGCTTCCCTGAATCTCGTCGGCGGCTCCGATTATGGAGAAGAATTTCTCCCTGTCAGCGTTCTTTATCTTGGTTCGCCCGAACAGGCCTGTGAAGAATCCCAATGCGTGTTGCCTCGTTTTCGTAGTTGGCTGCCCTTACGCTCGGAAAGGGAAGCCTCTGTCCATCTCTCTATGCATTTCCTGTAGCTTTTCGATCCGTTTTTCCGTCGTTGGATGGCTGGAGAACAGTTTCGCCATGCTATTGCCTTTGAGAGCCGGCCCCAAAAAGCAGGCCCATGAACACCACCCATACAATTCCAAGCATGAACATGGTGAACATTATTCGCAGGGTCAGTCCTGTGTCCCTGCCGTAACTGCGTTGTCTCATCTGGTTTCCTTTCGCTAACGTCGGAGAGAAAACTGATAAAGCGAATGATGCTGGAGTTGTTTTGGCGGAAGAAAGCGGATTATTAGCCTCGTGCCATTGATGCCGATGTTCTCAGGCCCATCAGACGGACTGGCGAGGCTTCCTCTTCATTATATACAGAAATCTCGCTGTGACTAAATTCAATCAATTGCGCGCCTACGGGCCGTCTGATCTCCGCGAGATGATCCCATCTTGTAAAAGCTGAAATCTCGGCATCGTTAGTCGTGGAGCGTCAATCCATGCTGCCAGGGCTTTTGATAACATGGGGCAAGCACATGAATGTGACCTGAAGGCGAGGCGGAGACATGAAGTACAGGAAATTCGGCTCGACCGGTATCGATATTTCTGAGATTGTGTTTGGCGCGGGGGCTGTGGGCGGAGTCGTATTCCAGACCGACCGTGACACTCGTATCGAGGCCGTTCGACGAGGTCTCGACTACGGCATAAACTGGATCGACACCGCGGCCAGTTACGGCGACGGCCAGTCCGAGGAGAATCTCGGTTGGATTCTGAAGGAGCTTGACGCCGACCCGTACCTGTCGACTAAAGTGCGAATCGGCCTGGAGCATCTCGGAGATATTACTAGCGAAATTCAGCGCTCGATGGAAGCCAGCCTACAGCGTCTTCAGCGCGAACGTGTGAACCTGTTCCAACTGCACACTGCTGTCACCAACGAACGCGGGACGATGCGCGGCTCGATCTCGCTGGACGATGTTCTCGGAGACAACGGCGTGATCGCCGGATTCGAGCGGTTGCGGGAGCAGGGACTGTGTGACTTCTTCGGATTCACGGGATTTGGAGACACCAACTGTATCCACCAGATGATCGAGAGTGGACACTTCGATTCGGTGCAGACGTATCACAACCTGCTCAATCCTAGCGCTGGCCGACCCGTTCCCGACGGACTCTCGGCTCACGACTATGGCAACATGATTGGCCTTGCCCAAGAGCGAGGCGTCGGCATACTGAACATCAGGGTGCTGGCAGCCGGCGCGGTGGCTGGAGTGCAGAACACCGGACCTGCCGCCGGGTTGTCTCCTGGCTCTGGCGGAGAGGCGGACTTCCTGCGAGCGCAAAAGGTCAACGCTGCTCTCGGAGATCAGGAAGGTACGCCTGCTCAGACCGCCATCCGGTTCGCGCTGATGAACCCCGGGGTGTCGGGAGCGCTGGTGGGGTTCGGTCAACTGGATCACATCGACGAGGCGGTGGCTGCTGTCGACATGGGACCGTTGTCGGATGATGTGATGAAACAACTGGACGCGCTTTACGCTTCAGATTTCAGCACAGCATGACCACTGCGCAGGTTCTAGAGCAATTGGCCTCTCCGGCCGATCCTGACGCCCATCGAGAGATGACCCGCGTTGGCATCAACGTGGCAAAATCATATGGGATCAAGACTCCCGTCCTTCGCGGTATCGCTCGCCAGATCGGGAAAGATCATTCGTTGGCGCTTGAGCGTTGGGAGTCTGGAATTTCGGATGCCCGCCACCTGGAATATATGGTTGATGTTCCAGCCAGGATCGATGAGTCACAGATGGAAGACTGGGCGTCTGACTTCGATTCTTGGGCCGTCACAGATCCCGCGTGTTTTGGCCTGTTTCGCCAGACGGCCTTCGCTTATGATAAAGCTGTTGAGTGGAGCGAACGAAACGAGGAGTTTGTCAAAAGAGGCGGCTTCGTGTTGATGGCAGGATTGGTTGTTCATGACAAACGCGCTCCTGACGGAAATTTCCTGAAGTTTTTTCCGATTATTGACCGCGAGTCCGACGACGACCGTAATTTCGTGAAGAAGGCTGTCAACTGGGCGTTGCGGAGCATCGGCAAGCGAAGTATTGTGCTGAATCAGGCGGCAATCGATACTACGGGCGACATCCAAAGAAGAGACTCCCGCGCTGCCCGTTGGATTGCCGCGGACGCCATCAGAGAACTCATTGGCGACAAAGATCAGGCTCGTTTGAAAAAACGATAACAAGACTAATAAAGAGGGAAGCTGGCTTGCGAGAGATTTTCGGCCTGGATATGACCTACATCGTTATAGCGGTGTCTATCGGGTTTGGCTTGATCGTGCTGTCTGTCGGTTTCCTTGCTCTTCTGAATCGGATCATCTTCAAGATAGGCCTTCGGAACATCCCTCGCCGTCCAGCACAGACGGCGTTGATCGTCGTAGGGCTGATGCTCAGCACGCTGATCATATCCTCGGCTCTGGGCACGGGCGACACAATCGGCCACAGTATCCGCAACGAAGTTGTCAAGGGACTCGTCGAGATAGATGAGATTCTGACTGCCAATCAGGGCGCCAACCTGGGCCTCACAGGCAGCAGTCCTTACTTCCCCGAAGAACGCTTTGACACGCTGCGCGCGGAACTGTCCGATTTTGACGCTATTGACGGCATGTTGCCAATGATCGCCGAGCGCGCTCCCGTCGCCAATCCGGGCAAGCAAAAGAGCGTCGGCCTCATGAACATCGCCGCCTTCGATCCAGGAAATCTTGGCGTGTTTGGCCCTCTGCTAGCGATTGACGGTTCCACGGCGAACCCGATTGCGCTAACGGGCGCTGACGTGTTCCTGAATAAAACCGCGGCTGAGGAACTGGGAGCAGTTGTAGGCGACCAGCTTGAACTGTTCCTTCAGAGCGGGAATGTCACGCTCAGGGTCGCCGGCATCGTTGAAGGCGGCGGCGTGGCAGGCGACGACGAAACAACATTGATTTCGTTGATTCAAGCTCAGGAGATATTCAACAAACCAAACCAGATAAATAGCATCGTGGTTTCTAACAAGGGCGACGCCGAGAGCGGAGCGGACTTGAGCGAAGAGGTGACCGAGAAACTGCGATCTCTATTAACTGACAACGATGTTGCTCAGGAACTGAAACGACTGTTGAACGATCCGGCTACAATCGCGGCGCTCGAACTTCGCACCGAAAGGCTGTCCCAGGGGCAGAAAGACGATGTTCTGGAGTTTGCAGAACTCCTCGCGGCTGATGGCGTGGACGACCGCTTGATTTCTCTGATGGCTGACGACCAGGTAGCGGCTCAAGTCCTGCTGGCTGTCGAGTCACTGGACGACGAAGCGAGATTCACCGGAATTTTCGAGCGATTTCTCCGCCTGCGTATCCTGACCGTGCAGGATATCAAAGCCGACCTGTTGGATCTGTCCGCCACCATTGCCAGCGGAATCATGTCCATCTTCATCGTGTTCGGCCTGTTCTCGATGATGGCCGGAGTGATGCTCATATTCTTGATATTCGTCATGCTGGCCGCCGAGCGAAAACCCGAAATGGGCATTGCGCGCGCTGTGGGCATGAAACGACGACACCTCATCCAGTCCTTTGTCTATGAAGGGCTGGCCTACGATTTGATGTCTGCGCTTGTGGGCGCTTTGTTGGGCATCGTGGTCGGGTTGGTGCTAGTCACCATCATGGCGAGCATATTCGCCAGCGATGACGATGGATTTGAACTAGTCCGCCAATACCGGTGGCAGAGCTTCGTGGTTTCATACTGCATCGGAGTCGTGCTGACGTTCATTACGGTATTCTTCTCGTCTTATCGGGCCAGCCGGTTGAACATCGTGTCGGCGATTCGAGACCTGCCTGAGACCTTTGCGGCATCAGCGCATGAGCCGCGTTTGAGGATGGTTCTCAGAGCGCTGGTAAGACCGTTCATATATCTGGTTCGGGCGTTCAAGGCCTTAATTCAACTTCGTATAGTCGCTTTCTTTGGCAACCTTGCTTTGGTCGCGGTTCGCGGTTTTCCCCTTGTGTGGATTGTGGACATCGTGTGGGCGTTAGTGCGAGCGGCGATGCCAGAACTGGGCGCAGGTTGGCTCACGGTTATCCTCGGCGTTTTGCTGGCTGCGCTCGGACTCGTGGTAACCCAGGCCGCCCCATTCGCTATCGGAACCACGTTGACGATCATCGGCATAGGCTTGATGATTCGCAAACTGTTTGCGAATAGAGGTTGGGATGCGCGCCAACAAGGCAACTTTACTGCCGTTGTTGTCGCCGCTGTGTCGCTGTTCTGGCTGATAGTCGGGATATCGTTGGGCAATTTGTTCACGATCACTCTGTCAATTGTCGTTGTGGCGTTCGAGGCAGTCAGGCAGGCGGCAATGAGACGCGAGGCGACCGTATCCGACTCGGAAGACCGGAACGTCTACACCTTCATAGGCCTGGCCCTGATCTTGTATTGGGGAGTGCCGTTCGACTCGCTGGACTGGATAGTGCCAGACCTGGAATCCAGCATCGAGATGTTCTTCATATCCGGCATCTGCATGGTGGCGGCGGCGGTCTGGGTCGTCATATATAACGCTGATCTCATCACAAACGCGCTTACCGCCGTGCTGGGTCGGTTCTCCAAGATCAGGCCCTCGTTGAAGACCGCCATCGCGTACCCTCTTAACTCGCGGCTTCGCACCGGACTCACATTGGCGATGCTGGCGCTAGTGATATTCACTCTCATCGTCATGTCTTCGCTCACTAGCTCGTTCAACACAGTTCTCGAGGATATTGATTCGGTGACAGGCAGCTGGGACATCGTTGCAACCGTCAGTTACAACAACCCGATCGAGGACATCGAAGCCGACCTGCCTGAACTCCTGGGCGCCGAAGCCGGGAACATCAACGCAGTCGGCGGTTACACGACGCTCCCGATAGAGGCCCGTCAGATCGGCGCGGAAGAACAGGAATGGAAGTCCTACACCGTCAGGGGCGCGACTGCTGATTATCTTGAGGCAACCGGACACGGCTTTGCAATCACAGCCGAAGATTATGGAGACGGCAAAGAGGGAATCTGGAAGGCGCTGCGTGAGGACCCGACCCTGGGTGTGATCGATAGCATCGGAGTGCCGGCTAGAGGCGGAGGCGGATTCATAATCGGCGGCCCCCAGTTCAAGATGGAAGGGTTCTTCATCGAAGATGACGAGATGCCGGCCACCGAAATCGAAATCCGCGAACCCCGAAGCGGGGCGGTGGCGAAGGTCACAATAATCGCAGTTCTAGATTTGGTCGCAGATCAGTTCGGCGTGATAATGTTCGACAAGGCCACGCTGGACGGAATTTCGCCTGATCCTCTGCCGCTGACGACCTACCGTTTCAGGCTTGGGGAAGGCGTCGACGCCGGAGTTTCGGCAGAAAGCCTCGAAGCCGCGTTCCTGGCTAACGGCCTGGAGACGCAGGTGCTGGCAGACGAGCTTGAAGAGGACCGTCAGGCCAATGTGGCCCTTAACAACCTTCTGCAAGGGTTCATGGCGTCGGGCTTGCTGGTTGGCATCGCGGCCCTGGGCGTGATCAGTCTGCGATCTGTTGTCGAGCGCCGCCAGCAGATTGGAGTTCTGCGGGCCATCGGCTATCGGCGTTCTATGGTGTTGGCAAGTTTCCTGATGGAGTCGTCGTTCATCGCGTTGCTGGGAATCTTCCTTGGGGTTGGTCTAGGCACATTACTGGCGTTCAACCTGGTGACGTTCATCGGCGAACAGATTCCAGGCTTGAGATTCTCGATGCCGTGGTTCCAGATTGGGTTGATCGTGACGCTGGCGTACTTGTTCTCGTTATTGACCACGTTCCTGCCTGCGCGTCAGGCATCGCGAATCTACCCTGCCCAGGCGTTGAGGTACGAGTAGCGCTGTGTGGAAGACAGTGGGCCACGACAAGGCGGTCAGCGCTCTATCCCAGGCGCTGACCGACAACAGGATGTCGCATGCATTTTTGATAACCGGCGCGTCCAGGGTGGGCAAGATGTCGTTGGCGTTGGACATGGCGCGGGCATTGAACTGCATTGGAGACGACCCGCCCTGCGGAGTTTGCGGCCAGTGCCGCCGGGTGACAGATGAGTTACATCCTGACGTTCGTGTGATCGGCTTGGAAAAGGACAGCGACACAGGGCGTCTTAGGACGGTCATATCGATTGACCAGGTGCGCGAGGTTCAACGCGATGTGAGCCTGAAGCCATACGAAGGCAAATCTCGCGTGGTCATTTTCGATGGAGCGGAAAATCTCCGAGAAGAAGCAGCCAACAGCCTGCTGAAAACCCTTGAGGAGCCACCCGATCAGGTCGTCATTATTCTGTTGGCGCTCGATGCTGCAAACGTTCTTCCCACAATACTCTCACGATGTCGTAGGATCGACCTACGCCCAATCGGCGCTGAGATCATTGCTGACCATCTCTATCGGCTGTACACCACGGACCGCCAGTTGGCTGAAGAGGTCGCCCGGATGTCTGGTGGTCGAATAGGATGGGCGATTCAGGCGACGCAGGAGCCAGAAATGCTCGAGGCCATCTCCGACAGGCTCGACGCAGTAGAGCAGACCGTCGCTTCCTCGCTTGAGGCGCGATTTGAGTACGCGGAGCAACTGGCTCGTCGCTTCTCTCAGGGCAGGGCTGAAGTACTAGAAGAGTTGGACCTGTGGCTCGGATGGTGGCGCGACGTGATGGTTATTTCACAGGGCAAACCGGAACTGGTGTGGAACGTTTCGAGGTTGTCCGCGCTCCAGTCCACATCTGCCAGTACATCCCTATCCCAGGCTGCGGCTACGGTCAAGGCCGTTCAACGTGCCATCGACCTGCTACAGCGCAACGTAAATTCTCGGCTGACGATTGAGGAGCTAATGTTGGCCGTCCCAAACGTCGTGATTTCGCCAGCGTGAATCTTCAGTCGTGACTCCGTCGCTAGAACCAGAATCCACGAATCACCATCACTCAACTCTCAGGAACACAACTCATGTCGACAATCATAGGCGTAAGATTCAAGCGAAACGATCGAGTCCAGTACTTCGACTCGGCTGGAATATCTCTTTCAGCAGGAGACAGAGTTGTCGTGGAAACCGAGGACGGGCCACGCGAGGGATGGGTCGCCATTGCGCCGGGTCAGGTGGCGCACTCTGACTTGAAGGGTCCGCTCAGTCCGGCGCTGAAGCGAATTGAACCTGACTTCGACTGATCTCTTGCGCCTCCGCCAGCCCTATGAGGACAGCCAGGGCATGAAGGGCAGCCATTCGTCCAATATCTCCCTGTGATGGAACATATAGTAGGGATTTGGGCGTGGCGTGCTCGGCTTCGTCAGCAGGCGCATTCTGGCCTCTTTGAGACTCGAGCCCGCTTTCGTGTGGTTGCACGGGATGCACGCGCTAACCACATTTTCCCAGACATGCTTGCCATTGCGAGAGCGCGGAATGATGTGGTCCAGCGTCAACTGCTTGGATTTTTTCCCGCAGTACTGGCAGGTGAACCCATCACGATAGAATATCGCCTGTCGTGACAGACGTCGCCGCATAACAGGACGTTTGACCATATAGAAGAGTCTGATAACTGACGGCGCAGGGAACGCTTCGGTGATGCTGTGGATGAACCCCAGGGCGTTTGCGACAAGCTCAGCTTTACCGCGTCCCATCAGCACGAATGCGCGTCTTACGGTGCAGACGTTGAGCGGTTGGTAATTCTGGTTTAACACTAATACAGGCGAGTTGATTGTCGCCGTGCCATTCATCTTTATCCACTAACAACATTAGCCCGAACAACCGAGGTGGTTCTTCTGCACGGTCATTGAGCCTCATTCAACCATTGGCGTGTTGCCCGAGTTTCCTCACAACTGTAACTTGCGGAGCGCAGAGGGTCTTTCGCTCGCACAGGCATGTTATCAGTTTAGCTCAAAATCGCAACTTGGGCATCATCGAAGAGGCTTACTCGGCTTCAAGAGCGTTAATTTCAGCCTGCAAAATGTCCAGGGCTAACGCGAAGTCTGCCGGTATGAACCCTAAAGCGTCGGCTGGGAGCGCGCCTTGGATGTCCATGAATATAGGCACGATAGTCGATTCGGTGAGCGAATCCTCGACCGCTTGCTTTTTGTCGTCCACGATAGGCAATGAGACGTCGCCAAGCGCGGCGGCCTGGCCCCCAATTGCTGTCCCAGTGATCCCCGGCGCGACTGCCTCCAGGCCAGGAGTCTGGATTGTGAAGTTGTAGGCGAATCGTGCCATGCCTGTGATGCACACGCCGGCGATGGCGAGGCCGATTACCAGCCCCAAGGCCAGTCCGCCCAGCTTGTCGACCATCCCAGACATGCCCAACGTGGCGGTGGTGAGAATCGGCTTGGCGATCTTGCCAATGAACCCGATTATCACAACGGACGCTATGATGATTATCGCGTAGGAAACGACAGTCACAAGTGTGTCGGAGTTGAGGGAACTTTCAAACAACCCGCCGATGTCGTCGGCCACTTGTCCCGCCAACACCCAGCCTACCAAGATGCCGACTGCGGTGAAGATCGCGCCGATGAGACCGGTCTTCATGCCCCATAATAGTCCCAAAACCAGTATGACGATGAGCGCAATGTCGAGCCAATTCATCTTGTGACCTCGTTATTTCCCAATGCGGATTCAGAGGGTGTGAATTCAAATTCAAGACAGTTTATCACACGCTATTTGGAGCGCATAGGTAGATTTGCACTATGTTTACGTAAACAAAAACAGGGCAGACCAATCTCTGATCTGCCCTGTTTTGTTTCTTAGTTAGCTCGCAGGGTTCTTAAGTGGCTATTACCATCCCATTTTGCAGTTGCAACTTTGCCTTTAGCGACCGCATGAACAAAAACTTCTTCAAATCAAGGTGAACATTGCTCACAAATGGCGCAATGGCTCTGGAAACCAGCACTTCGACGTCGTCCTGTTTCACGATGCTGTAATTCGAAGTATTCCGGCTGCCAATGTAGGTATCGACCGATACCTCAGATATGCGAGTCGATCAAGTGGACATACATATGAGGTCCAGCGCTGCGCGGCCACCTTTGTTTTGGATATGCGCCAGCGCCTCTTCGCTAAATGACACGTTCAACATATTTGCCTCCAATCATCCTCTTGATTATGCGCACGAGGCCGGCTCACAATCAGGTGTTTCTTTCACAAGTCAGATGCGGCGTTTCAAGAATGGGTTCATTAAGCGGTCGAATCGGCGTACTGCGCGATGACTCGCGGCATATCCCGACTAAACTCGCCTTTAGACAACACCTGGTCACATCCCAGGCTCCGCGCCAGTTCCATCCCTTTGATATCTGAGTGAGGGCCGAAGGCGACGAGTTTCGTTTCAGAGTTCCGGGTTTTAAGTTCTTCTAAAACCTTCGGCCAGACATCAGGATCCCCCTCCAAGTCGACTAATGCCAACGTCGGGGCCTGCTCTTGGTACGCATTCCAGAAATCGGCCTCAGTGTTAGTGAGCCTCATCGTCAGACCCGCCTGCTTGGCCGCGTTCATGATGCGAGGGAGAAAGAACAGGTTCTGCCCTAGCACGAATACTTTTTTATCTTCGGTCATACATCTGCCTTGGCGTGTGCGTTCGGAAGAAGTTAATTACTGGGTAAGCATAACATGGAGCAACGATAAAGCAATTTCAATGGGGGCCACCAGAGCGAATTTACGGCGTCAGACCGGAATCAGCATCGTTGGGATTACAGCAGAAATTAGTCAGAGAGTTTACAGTCTTCCAAGTGCTATAATTCCACAGGTCGAGCCGTGGAGTCAGCACATCCCCCAAATCCGGTCCGGAGCGATTAATGGTATCTATCTCTTTCGATAAATTCACCCTTTCAAATGGCCTCGATGTAATCCTGTCTGAGGACCACTCATTGCCCGTTGCGGCTGTGAACCTCTGGTATCATGTAGGCTCCCAGAATGAAGAGCCTGGACGCACCGGATTCGCCCACCTCTTCGAGCACGTAATGTTCGAAGGCTCGAAGCACCACAACGAGAGCTTCTTCGAACCGCTTCAAAAGGTTGGAGCAAACCTGAACGGTTCCACGTCCCCAGACCGCACAAACTACTGGGAAAACGTGCCTTCCAATTATCTCGAGTTGGCATTGTGGTTGGAGTCCGACCGCATGGGATTCTTGCTGGACGCTCTGGACCAGGACCGGTTTGAGATTCAGCGCGAAGTCGTGAAAAACGAGCGGCGCCAGAGCTATGAGAATCGACCCTACGGCATGGCTCCCATGATAATTCAGCCGAACCTATTTCCCGCTCCTCACCCGTACAACTGGACGACTATTGGCGACCCGGCAGATCTCGACGCGGCGTCCTTGGACGACATCAAAGCGTTTTTCTCGAAATTTTACTCACCGTCTAACGCCAGCCTCGCCATTGTCGGCGACTTCGATTCTGAGGCGACTCGCAGGATGGTGGAGAGCTACTTTGGAGACATCCCAGCAGGCCCGTCAATCGACAGAGTTGGGCGCATGGATTCCAGGCTCAGCGGGCAAGTTACGCTCACAACCTCCGATAGCGTGCAACTGTCAAGGTTGTACCTGAACTGGCCGACCAATCCGAATTTCACGCGACTGCAAGCCCCGACCGACCTGTTGGCGACGATCCTCGGCGGAGGCAAAAGCTCTAGGCTCTACAAGTCCCTGGTCTACGAACGCAGGATTGCGCGTGAGATCAGTGTTTATGACTACGGCCAGGAAATTGCAGGCGAGTTCACGATTCAGGCCACCGCGAACCCTGGTCACTCCACAGAGGAGATCGAAACGGCTATCATTGAAGAAATCGAAAGACTGAAGACCGAGACGCCGACCGAGGCAGAGATTGCCAGGGCCAAGAACCGCATTGAGACAAGTCACATTATGCAGTTGGAGCGGTTCGGAGGTTTTGGTGGCCGAGCCGACCAGCTTAACTACTACAACACGCTCACCGGAGACCCAGAGGCGATTAACACCGACGTGGACCGGTACATGGCTGTCGAGCCTGAAGAGATCAGAGAAGCAGCAGCGCTGCTTGGTGGAAATGTCGTTAAATTGACCGTTCACCCCGAAGCCAGCCGTCAGGCAACCGCCTCATCGGTGGACCGCGCATCGACTCCGTCGCCGGCGGCGCAACCTCGGTTCACCTCGCCGATTCCAAAACGCGGGAAGTTGTCTAACGGCCTGGAAGTTGTCCACCTCGAAAAGAGTGGCGTTCCCGTCGTGGCATTTGGGTTGGTGCTGTCCGGTGGCGCGTTGGACGATCCTGAAAGCAAGTCAGGGCTGGCTAGCCTCACCGCAAGCATGCTGGCAGAAGGGACCGGAACCCGGAGCAGCATCCAGATTGCTGAAGAACTGGAGTTCTTGGGCACCAACCTTCTTAACCATGCCAATCGTGAGTACGCGATGGTATCCAGCGATTCCCTGAAAACGAATTGGAAGGACACACTGAACATTCTGAGCGATGTCGTCTTGAACTCGGCGTTCCCCGACCACGAATTGGAGCGCTTGCGTAAGAACCTGCTGACAGACCTGGACAGAATCTCCGACAGTCCGATGGCGATTGCCGGCCGAGCGGCCCGTTCGCTCTACTACGGGCCAGGGACGCCCTACGGCCATCCACTGACTGGAAACCAACAGTCCGTAGCCTCTATAACCAGAGACGATCTGCTGGGATACTATGACTCTCATTTCGGCCCTGATAAAGCCACCTTCGTCGTTGTTGGCGACCTTTCGTTCGAAGAGGCGATGGAGGCCGCTGAGTCCAACTTTGGAGAATGGAAGCAGTTGGGCGGCGCCAGCGCCAATGGCGTGTCGTCGATCGCCAATCATCCGTCACCCACTCAGATATACATCGCCGACAAGCCCGGCGCGGCCCAATCTGTGATTCGCGCCGGTCACCTGACCATCCCCCGGAGCCACGAAGATTACCTGTCGCTGAACATGCTCAATTTCATTTTCGGCGGCCAGTTTATGGCCCGACTTAACAGCAACTTGAGGCAGGACAAAGGGTATAGCTACGGCTACAATTCCATGATCGACTGGAGCATCGGGCCCTCGATGTTCATGGTCGGAGGCGGAGTTCAAACCGCCGTGACCAAAGAGGCGTTAATCGAGACACTCAAGGAGTTCGAAGAGATCAAAGGCTCGCGTCCTGTGACCTCTGAAGAGTATTCTGACGCCCGCGATGGCATACTCCGGGCGCTCCCCGGCCAATTTGAGACGATGCACCAGGTTCTGCAACAACTGACTCGTATGGTGATATTCGGCCTCCCGGACGACTACTTCGCTACCTTCGAGGACCGATTATCTGAAGTCACGCTGGATGACGTTCATCGGGCCAGCGACATGCTGGACACAGACCATTTGAGCATCCTCGTGGTAGGCGACGGCTCCGAGATTGAATCAGGGATCAGCGAGCTTGGCCTCTCGGTATCCAAAGTGGATTACGAAGGCAGGCCACTGGCTTAGGCTCTAGTTCAAAATGAGATCGGTCCCAACTCAATATCTGATCGCTGATGGCTAAGCCACCGAGATGGAGTGTCGCAATTGTCAACCGAGTACCGACCACTGCGCCTGATGGACACATTTCGGAACCTCTTCTACACGCCAATCTATGTGGCAGTGGCAGGAGGATTTTTTTACGCTGAAGGCCTGAACGTCGAGTTCAGCACGGTTCCCGAAGGCCAGCCTGCGATGGATATGCTGAGGTCTGGGGCCGTTGACATCGCGCAGACCGGGATCAGCCGCAGTCTCATGGACCTGGACGAAGGAAAAGAGGACGCGCCGCTCCACATTGCGGAGATCAACCAGCGAGACGGCTTTTTTCTACTGTCGCGTATCCCCGTAGAAAACTGGGCATGGAAGGACCTGGAAGGCTCGTCGTTGATACCCATCGGATTCACTCCGGTGCCGTGGAACCCTCTCAGGACGGTGTTGAAGAACAACGGTGTCGATCTGGATGCCATCAATCTCATTGGAGGACTGTCTGCCGCTGAAGCCATCGACCGTTTCAGAAATGGTCAGGCCGACTACCTCCACATTCTTCACCCTTTCGCCCAGACGTTGATTGAGGGCGGCATCGGTCATATGGCGGCGTCGATGGGGCCGGAGCTTGGATATATCTGCTATAGTTCGTTTGCGGCCACGCCCAGCTATATTGACGATAATCCAGAAACAGTGCAGGCGTTCGTAACCGGGTTTCACAAAGCCTTGAACTGGGTTGCCGAGAGCGACGCTCAGGCGATAGCAGAGCGCGTTTCGCCTTTCTTTCCTGATATATTGCCTGAGTCATTGGCGAGTGGGATAGGGCAGTATAAGATTCAAGAAACATGGCCGCGAGATGCGCTGATTGGCGAGGATGGGTACGACTCGATGCGCGACATCCTGATCGACGGAGGGCTAGTCACCGGACGCCACCCATACCAAAGGCTCGTGAGGCCGGAGCTCGCCCGAAACGCGATGGATGCGTAGCTCGTGCCCAATCAAACCGTTGATAAGGCTGTGGCCTACATTACCTGTGATGGAAAACTTCTGGTGTTTGACCATCCGGGCATCCCTGAAACAGGGACACAGGTTCCTGCCGGGACCATCGCGCCCGGAGAACCGCCTGCCGAAGCGGCCATGAGAGAAGCCTTCGAGGAAACCGGCCTGACATCGTTTGTCATGGGGATTTCTAGGAGAGCGGGCGTCCGATATTGCGCCTTTCGGTAGAGACGAAATTTATCACCGATACTTTTTTCATCTGGAGTATGAGGACGACTCACCTGACCGCTGGAGACACTTCGAGGAACAGCCGTACGACGGCGGCGAGCCTGTGGAATTCGAGCTATACTAGGTCGATATGCCGTCTGACGCGGTGGAGTTAACTGCGGGGAAGGGCGAGCTCCTTCACATGATCAACGAGGTCACGTCGTGAGAATAACCGCCAAGATTGCAGCCATCAGCCAGGAGACGCCGACGATCAAATCCTTCAGGCTTGATCTGGGCGGACAGAACTTTGAGTATCGGTCGGGCCAATGGGTGGACTTCTTCGTCAGGATTGAGGGCGCAGAGGCTGTGGGCGGGTATTCAATTACTTCCAATCCCACGCACAAAGGTTACATCGACCTGGCAATAAAGCTGGACGGCTATGGAGTTGTCACTCACTACCTGCACAAGCAGGCCAGTGTGGGCGATGGAGTCGACATTCAGGTCGGCGGCGACTTCTACTACACACGCGATATGGCGGATTCGGTGGTTCTGCTGGGCGGTGGAATCGGGCTCACGCCTCTCATGAGTATCATGCGGTATGTGGACGAGGACGCGCCTGACACACAGCTCACGCTCGTGCACAGCGCTCAGACGCCGTCAGAGCTTCTGTTCCGAGACGAGCTTGAAGCGATGGCCGATCGCAATCCCAGAATCCGCAATATATTTAGTGTCACAAGGCAGGGCAGCGAGCCTTGGGAGGGCCAAACAGGTCGTATTGACGCACAGTTGATTAACGACCAAGGGATCGATCTCGGCGCGCTGTTCTACATCTGCGGACCGCCGGAAATGATCCAGAGCATGTTGGCGATGCTCCGAGGTCTGGGTGTCGCTGAAACCCGCATCCGCTACGAACAATGGTGGTAACCGTAGACCGATCTCCATTCCCTAGATCATAGAGTAGCTTTGTCCGCCGTCCACTACGATGCACGCTCCGGTAATCAGGCCGCCTCTATCTGAAGACAGGAAGGCGATCAGGTCGCCCACAGGTTCAGGCCATCCGAACTTTCCCATTGGCAGGTTCTGCTCGATGAATGTCGCCACAACTTCTGGAGGGTTGTCGTTTTGGAACCTCTCCCACGACCCCTGCTCGTGGGCTATGGAACCGGGAGCGATGCTGTTGACCAGTATGCCGTCCTTGGCCAGCGCCAGCGCAGTGTGCTTGGTGGCCCCGATAAGCGCCGCCTTGGAAGACATGTACGAGATGTTGCCCCCCGACTCACGCCCCCAGATCGAGGCGATGTTGATTATTCGGCCCCAAGCCTGCTCCTGCATGTGGGGTATTACAGTTTTCATAAGCTGGAACCCGCCGAACACATTCAGGTCAAATGTCGCCTTGAAATCCTCCAGGGATGTGCCAGTGATGTCGTCGCGAGAACGAGTGCCACCGGCGTTGTTCACCAGGATGTCCACCTCGCCAAGGCCGTTGACCGCTTTCCGGTGAAGGTCGTCCATGCCTTCGACGTCCGACACATCGGCCTCAATTCCAATGGCCTTGACCCCCAGGGCGTCCAACTCTCCGACTGTCTTGTCCAGCGTGCTTCGTGTCCGGCCACAAATGGCGACATTTACGCCTTCTCCTGCCAGTGACAACGCGGCTTGACGTCCCAGCCCTCGACTGCCACCCGTAACCAGTGCGTTCTTTCCTGAAATTCCGAGGTCCATGCTCTGTGCCCTCCGTGAGTGTTATGTGCGTGAATTCGGGCATCAGAGTACCATGGCGTGGAGTGACGCACAAACGTGAGAGATGCTGATCGAAGTCGATTGTAAGCTCTTGCTCTCTTGACGCATACGGCGTCCTAAAATAACATGCCATGTGGCGTTCGGATTGCCGATTGCCTATGCTGAAGCATGACAAACCTCGAAATGGATAAAATCTAAGAATGTATCTAGACCTCCACACGCATTCCGTTTCATCTGATGATTCCAGGGCCAACGTCGAACAGTACGTCAAATGGATTGGAGTGCTGAGGAAAAAAGGCCATCAGATTGATGGGTTCGTGCTGACCGAACATCGCAAGTTCGACTTCGACAAGGACTACTCGGAACTTGGCGGTGAGAACGACGTGCTGATCCTGAAAGGTTCCGAATTGGACACCGATCTGGGCCACTTCCTGGTGTATGGCGTCACGGAGCAACTTACGCAACAAGTGGATTTCTCCGACGTGGATATGGATGCCCTCAAACTCATTGAGATTGCGGAGAATACGGGCGCGGTCGCGATTCCCGCTCACCCCGGCAGGTTTGGCATCGGCCTTACCGAATTCACGGGCAATGGCAGAGACTTCAGCGCGTTGACAGCCGCCGAGCGATTTAACGGAAGCAACCGACCCGGTGAGCAGGAACGCGCCGAGGAATTTATCTCTCAACTCGGCTTGCGCGGCACTGGAGGCAGCGACGCTCACCTGGTGAGCGCGATTGGCAAGTGCATGACGAGGTTCGATGGCGACATCAGGTCCGAGCTTGATTTGGTCGCGCAATTGAAAACTGGCAGATTCGAGCCCGTGTGGCTCGACGACACAAAACAGGAGCAAGCATGACCACCGACGACCCGGACCTGAAGTACGACCGCTCCCTGCTGGGCGTGGATCACGACATCGGAACATATGACGTGACGAAAGAGATGATTATCAGCTTCGCGCGTTCCACTGGCGAGACCGGTGTGCAGTACCTGGACGAAGAAGCGGCGAAAAACACCGTGTACGGAGGCCTGGTCGCCCCGCCGACTTTCTGTAATATGTTCGTCAACGGCGTGTCTCGACCAGACATCAAACTGGAGTTTGGCAACGTGGGCTTGTTCGCAGGACAGTCAATCGAGAACCTGACACCAGCAAGGCCTGGAGACACTCTGTCGGCCAAAACCCGCTTGAAAGAGGTCTATGCCAAGACAGGCAGGTCAGGCAAGATGGTCTTCGCGGTCTGGGAGACTCAGTTCACCAACCAGGGCGGCGACACTGTCGCTCTGGTGCAGGAATCTTTCGTCCGTCGGAATAGGAGTACCAGATAATGGCATCAGAGGTTTACTACGACGACGTTGACTTAGGCGACGAGCTTCCCTCGATGGAGCGGCAGGTTAGTGACTACGAGGTGGTCGAGTTCTTGAACATCGCTAGGATAGGCGAGGCGAAAGAGAACCGATTCACAAGCGCTGAGGCGGCAAAAAGCGAAGGGCTTCCTGAAGCGATCGTGCCTGGGGCCATGAACATCGCGATAATGTCCACGTTAATCACAAGCTGGTCACCGACCGTCACTCTCCGAAAACTGGACGTCGTGTTTCGAGGGATGGTCCTCCACAATCGCCCCATCAAACTCACTGGCCTAATAACCGACAAGGACATAGTGGACGGCTCGCCCCAACTGGAGTGCGACGTTGTCATGGAGAACGAGGAAGGCACGCCGTTGGTCATTGGCAAGGCGACGGTAGAACTTCCAGTGCGTGAGTAGCCGTGCCATTCGTGACGGCTGATTTCGCGCCTTGATAATCACCGCTCAGTTCCGACAAAAGATTGGACGAATACTGTTGGCGAGCGCCCAACCATCGTAGAAGTTCTGGTGCTCGATTCTCTGAGACTGGTCAACCGAGAAGCGCCACTAGGACGATTGACCGACTAGACCACCAATTGAATGTATCGGCCTAAATACGTGTGGCTCTAGGAACATCGGGACGATCCAACCCAGGGTGCTAAGAGGTTGACGCAATGCACCAACAGGCGCCGTCATCTCCGGGCGGACACGCGATGCCTGGCGCCGATGCTGGAACCACACGCGCCCTCGCAATATCCGGCTGGCTGACAGGAATCTATTTCGGTATCGAGCTTGGCATCGGAATCTGGACCGGATCAATCGCGTTAATCTCCGACGCATTTCACACATTCTCCGCCGTCGGCGGCGTCTTGATTGCGCTGGTGGCGGGTCGGATGCCCGCTCGTCCGGCACCTCGCTTCCAGACATTTGGTTCCCTGCGCGCCGAGATTGTTGGCGCGCAGGCCAACGGCTTCTTCTTGCTTAGAATGGCGTGGCTGGTGTTCTGGATGAGCCTGATGAGGCTACAAAATCCCGTCGATCTTCCAACCACGCCGATGCTTTTCGCGGCAGGGGGCGCCCTGATTACCGAACCCATATCGCTGAGTCTCTTGTACAAAGCGCAGAAAACAAATCTCAACATCAAGGGGGCGGACTGGCACATTCTGCAAACTTTTGCAGGCAGCCTCATTATTATTGTGGCCGCGCTCACCATCTGGTTCACTGATTTTCTTGAAATCGATCCACTGCTCGGAATGGCATTTGGTTTGCTGCTGCTCTAGGTTTCGTGGACCATAATTCGCGCTGCCCTGTACATCTTGCTCGACAACGTTCCGAGAGACCTGGACCTGAACGAGGTGCAGAGCGCGGTTGAGGCGATTCATGGCGTGGACAGCGTTCATCACCTGCACGCCTGGAGCATTACTGAAGGAAAGAATATCCTGTCAGCGCATGTGTTGGTGAGCAACTTCGGAGAGGCAGAGTATACGCTCCAAAGTATTCAGGCCATGCTCAAATCAGATTTCCAGATGTATTTCGCCACGATCCAGCTGGAGACAGAGGTATGCTCGGAAATTGAAGAAGCGGAAGAGATCGACTTTCTGCGTCAACAGCCCGATTGAATTTGACGGTGGGCGAGGAGGGTATACAACCCTCCCCGGTTAGAGCGACGTTGGAGGCTAGGGAGCCTAATGTTCCATGATCGTTCCACCGTTGAGGTTGATGGACTGGCCCTGAATCCAGCTTGCGGCCTCGGTGCAAAGGTAGGCTATGAAGTCGCCGATTTCCTCGTCGGTGCCGTTGCGACCGATGGGAGTGTTGGCGGCCATGTTTGTCCAAGTGTCGCCTCGACCCAGATCGTCCATGCGGTGGGTGTCCACGGCACCGGGGCAGACGCAGTTGACATTGACGCCCATTGGCCCGAATTCTCTAGCCATCGACTGTGTCATGCCGACGACCGCAAAGTTGGCGGCGTTGTAGGCCAGCGTGTTGGAGCTTCCGCGTTTTCCGGCTGATGAGGAGATGTTGACGATCTTCCCGCCCTCGCCTTGTTTTGTAATCTGCTCCATAAATGCTTTGGTGCAGTAGAACGTTCCACCGACCTTGATGTCCATGACCAGGTTGAACAGGTCCGGGGTCAGGTCGGCGACCGGAACACGGTCAGCGCCTCGGGCGAATGCGGCGTTGTTGACAAGTATGTCGACCCTGCCAAATTCTGCGACCGCGCCGTCTATCATGGCTTGAACGTGCTCCTGGTTTGTGACGTCGACGGTCATCGTCAGCGCGCGACGGCCCAACGCTCGAACTTCGTCTGCCGTGCTTTCAACGTCCCTCCAATTGACCGCTTTTTCGTCATCGGGGAATGAATCAGGGTTGCGTCCGGTGCCGGTCACAACGACGTCGGCGCCCAGGCGAGCGTATGCAGCAGCGGCGGCTCTGCCGATTCCTCGGAGCCTTCCGGCTCCTGTCACGATTGCTACTTTTCCATCAAGCTCTGGCATAGTCTGTCCCTCTCTTTTTGAAAATCGAATGGGTTTTATGAGGCCTCATGCCGGGAATCGCCCTGAGTATATCTGGCGAAGCGCGAGGTGTAAACGCGCCTTTATGGTTCAGTCGGAAGTGACGGATGCTTGCTCTCCGCGTAGGAGCAACGTTCCGAGGTTTCTGACCTGACGATTGATTAGCGCAGGCCCTATCGCGAACGCGCTCACCAGGAACCCGCCGATTGCTATGGCGAAGGGAGCGCCGATGAAGTTGGCGACTGCGCTTGCCTGGGTGCCGCCCAAGGGCATGAAGCTCCAGGTCATTCCAAACAGACCCATGACCCGCCCGCGCATGTGGTCGGGAATCAACATTTGCAGAGAACTCATGACTGAAATCATGTACGCAGAGTTGGTCACTCCCATCACATAAATCAGCGCAAATGCCAGCCAGTAGTTGCCGACATATTCTGATGTCAGCGCGAAAGTCGCCAGCGCGAGCCCGTATGTGACCGCTCCGCCGATCAACAGCATACCTTTGCCGCCTGTGGAGCTTCTGGAACCTAGCCACAGCGTGGTCTTGAGCGCTCCGAGTCCGCCCACCGCCATTAGCAGTCCCTGGCGGTCGGCATCGACACCCAGAACATCCACGGTGAATATCGGCAACAGCATGATGTACGCTAGTCCGAAAAAACTGTTGAAGAATGTCATGCCGATAAGAAAGGCGACAATCGAGTTATTCTTGAGGAATCGAAATCCGTTTAACAGGTCACGAGCGGCGCTTGTGCCCTGGGTGCGCGGGATGGGTGGGACCTTGAGAGTGGACAGCACGATCGCCATTGTAATGAAGCCGATCCCCGCCACGAAAAACGCCGCTGCCGTGCCAGCCGTCGCGATAATCACGCCTGCGATTGCGGGAGCGATGATGCGGTTGCCCTGCCAGAGCGAGGAGTCGAGCGCCACTGCGCTGACCAGGGCTTTCCTCTCCACGAGATGAGGGTACAGCGATTCGTGGGCTGGGCCGTAGAACGCCTCGACGACCCCTGCCAGGAACGCGATTGCGATGATGTGCCATGCTTCGACTGCGCCGACTAGCGTCAGTGTTGCCAACACGAACACAAGAATTGATGCGATGGTCTGGGCAGTCATTATAAGTTTGCGCTTGTCAAACTTGTCGGCGAGAATCCCCCCAAACAAATTTAGGCTGATGGCGGGAACTGCGTTCGCCATTCCGACATATCCCAATGCCAACGGAGACTCGCTCAGCTCGTGAACCAGCCATAATTGGGCGAACCGGAGGATTTGGAATCCGCTGACCGATGCCATCGCCGCTAACCAATACTTGAAGTATGCGGCGTAGCGCAGCGCTGGGGGCAGTGTCAATTGGATGTTGAAAATTTCTGTGGTCCTGCGAGGGATGAGTCTGAGTGTTTTAGTGAATGTAGTCAGGAAGGCGGAGCGTCAAACTGATTCGTAATCCAGTCGGCCAAGAGCGCTCGAAGCTCGTCCTTGCACTCCATGAGACCGTGTTCCGCCCCTGGATATAGAACCAAATCTTTGGGCTCTTCGGCCCACTCGTATATCTGCTCCGAGCAACTTGGAGGCAATCGAGTGTCCTCCTGGCCGTGGACCAAAAGCAGCGGGCGCGGCGACACTTTGCCGGCGTCCCGCGCTCCGAATGTCTGGCTGGACAGCGCGATCACAGCTTTGACTTTGTCGCTAAATGGAGCCGCCGTGATGACCACGGCGCCCCCAAAGGAGTGCCCAACAAGCAGAATGTCCGTGTGTCCAGTTCCCACAAGAAATGAGATTCCTACGAGAGTGTCCAACACAGATTCCTGGAGAAGCCGGGGGTCGCGGTAGTTTATCCTTAACGACGTGATTCCGGTCTTCATATTTTCGGCCAGATCGCCGTATATGCCGTCTGCCGGGCCATCGAACCCACCTCTGGCGCCCCAGACCCACACGATGCCTTGCGTGGTCGGCGTCGTCTGGTCGTGGTGGATGATGGCCTGAATGTCGCCTCGTGTAGTCTGTAGGAGCATTCCCTGACCGGCCTGACCCTCAGGAGCTTGCCAGGGAACAACACCCTGAATCTCGATGGATAGGTCTTCCTGTTCAGATGCCATGATGTCCGAACTTTACCAGAACCGCCAGGTCTGCGAAACATCGTGCTGCTCTACGAAGAATTTGGAATCTGATGGGTTACTGCCTGACACCTTTAAAGAATAAAAGCGTGTAACAAAACCTCCCGATGTCATGCTGAACGGAGTGAAGTGTCTAGTCGAATTAATGCCTCGGTTGTGCCCCAATGCCAGATTTTTCGACCGCGATGTCAGAATGACATGGTTTTGTCAGGCGATCTAAGTTTGTGCTTCATAGTTCCGGCGTCATGTTGTGCCAATCGGTGGCCTGCTCGTAGGCGTAGGCTATCCGGAACATCGCCTCTTCGCCCAAGGGTTTCGCCATGATCTGGAGTCCGGTGGGCAGCCCGTTGGACAACCCTGACGGCACGGATATTCCAGGGATCCCTGCGATGTTGGCGGGCAGGGTCAGCACGTCGTTCAGGTACATCTGTACGGGGTCGTCCATCTTTTCGCCGAGCTTGAATGCCGTGGTAGGGGATGTCGCCATCACAAGCGCGTCGAATTTCTCAAACTCTGACTCGAATTCCTGTCTGATAATTGTCCGGACCTGCTGGGCTTTCAAGTAATATGCGTCGTAGTACCCCGACGACAGGGCGTAGGTTCCCAGCATGATTCGGCGTTTGACTTCCGGGCCGAAGCCACGCTGTCGGGTCTTTTCGTAGGCGTCCCACATGCTGTCGGCGTCCTGCTCTGAGAATCCGTACTTCACGCCGTCGTACCGGGCCAGGTTCGCAGAACACTCCGATGGCGCGATGATGTAGTAGACAGCCAAAGCGTAAGACGTGTGGGGCAAGGATGCCTCGCCGATCTCCGCTCCCAGAGATTTCAGAACGTCTATAGCCTTGCGAGTCGCTTCCTCGACACCCGACTCCATGCCATCGACGAAATACTCCTTCGGCACTCCGATTCGCATGCCTTTGAGGTCGGTTTTCAGGGCTGCGGTGTAGTCAGGAGGCTGGAACTCGATGGACGTTGAGTCTCGCGGGTCGTGGCCCGCGATGGCGTTCAGCACGATCACCGAGTCTCGCACGTCTCTGGTCAGCGGGCCTATCTGGTCAAGGGAGCTTGCGAAGGCTATTAACCCGTATCGCGACACCAGCCCATAGGTGGGCTTCATTCCGACGATCCCACACAGCGAACCAGGCTGTCGGATGCTTCCCCCCGTGTCGGACCCAAGCGAGAAGAACGCTTCGCCCGATGCGACTGCTGCCGCAGGGCCACCGCTGGAGCCTCCGGGAACTCGCTCCAGGTCCCAGGGATTGTGCGTCGGGAAGAAAGCCGAGTTCTCAGTGGACGAACCCATAGCGAACTCGTCCAGGTTGCCTTTTCCTACTAGCACCGCCCCTTCCTGACGCAGCCTTTCAGCGACCGAGGCGTCATAGGGGGGGACAAACTCTTCCAGCATGCGGGACGAGCAGGTCGTCGGGACGCCGTGAGTGCACATGTTGTCCTTCAACTGCATGGGTATGCCTGTCAGCGGCGCGGCGTTGCCTTCGGCAATACGAACGTCGGCCTCCCGGGCTTGCTCCAAAGCGAGGTTGCGTGTCACCGTTACGAACGCCTTCACCCGATCATCTATTTCCTCGATTCGTTCGAGGGATGCCTCGGTGAGTTCTAGTGACGAGACATCGCCCCGATCGAGCATGTCGCGAGCCTCGTGGGCTGTTAGATTTACAAGAGATTTATCCATGCGCGGCCTCTCTGGACACGACTAAGTTAGGAGGATTACAGTGCTATGCTAAACGGAGTCGAAATATTTGGTGGCTAGTGTGACATCCGTGGTGCGAGTTTGACTCGTGATTTCAGCATGCGCAGAAAAGCTGGCGGCTAATCCAACACTGCCCTTACCCGGATGTGGTTGCCGTCGCGCTGAGGAGCGTTCGCCATCATTTCATCAACGAATTTATCGTTTGTCACTTCGTCGTCTCGCATGACGGATACCACATCCACCGAGTGGGCTGTCGGCTCGACGCCTTCAGTGTCCACCTGGTTGAGGACGTCGATATTGTCCAGAATATTGGACATCTGGTCGCGCATGAGTTCGACTTCTTCATCGGTCATGCCGATCCGCGTCAACACGCTGAGATGCCGCACTTCGTCGGATGTAATACGAGCCATGTCATTCGCTCCAAGTTTCGAGTCCGCCGGAAGTGTAACAAAGGGCGTTGTGAGTGGGCAAGATCGGCTTCCTAAAACCTCACAATGGTTTCAAGAACGGCTTCCTTTGACACTCGCGACCGATGGCTCTAATATGGGGCCGATGGTTACCAAAGTCAAAAAAATAGGCATAGCAGGTTGCGGCACCATTGGACGCAGAGTCGCGAGCGAGTTGGACGCAGGCTCAATTCCTGGCGCGACACTGGTTGCTCTCAACAGTCGCAATATCCAACGGGCAAAAGAGTTCGCCTCTACTCTGTCGAATCCCGTGCCTGTGCTTACTCTGCATGAGATGGCGCAGGCGGTCGACCTCGTGGTCGAGGCCGCCCCGGGCGCGGCGATGAACGACATTGCGACGGCTACGCTGTCGGCTGGCAAAGACCTGATGGCTCTCAGCGGAGGGGCTTTGTTAGAACGCGACGACCTGTTCGACATGGCCGAGCGCAATGGCGCGAAGGTGTATGTTCCGTCCGGCGCGATTGCCGGCCTGGATGGCGTCGCCTCCGCCTGTGCCGGAGAGATCGATTCCATAACCATGATTACTCGAAAACCGCCTGGCGGACTGAAAGGCGCTCCGGGTGTCGAAGGCATGGACCTAGACGCTGTTACCGAGCCGACGGTCGTCTATGAAGGCCCCGTCCAGGAGGCATGCCGCCTGTTCCCTGCCAACGTCAACGTGTCGGCGGCTCTGAGCATGGCGGGCATCGGCCCTAACAAGACCGCGATTCTAATTTACGCCGACCCGACTGTCACCCGCAACACTCATGAAATTCAGGTCGAGGGCGAGTTCGGCAAGCTGACAATCAAGATTGAGAACGTCCCTTCACCCGAGAACCCCCGGACAGGCAAGTTGTCGGCGCTGTCCGCGCTGGCCACTCTCCGGCGCATCACTTCTCACATCCAGATAGGGACGTAAGTTCCGGCCATCGCTCTGACTCAAGCCTGGGTGTTTGCGACCCTCGATTACTCTCCGAAGTCTCTCGGTGGCAGCGTCTTGAGGTACATCCATAGGGCCTTGAGTTCGTCATCAGTCATCCGAGCGAAATGCTCCCAGGGCATGAACTCACCATCGAGTTGCCCGCCGCCAGGAGTCTTTCCTGTTCGCATCGTGTTTATGAAGTCAGACTCCTCCCAACTAACCAGCACACCCTCTGGCGTTAGATTGCGGGCTACTGGGGCGTCCTGCTCTCCGGGAACCGAACCGCCTGACAGGTTGTCGCCGTGACAGACTGAGCAGATTGTCGCCAGATACTCGCCGTACTCGACTGTCACTCCTGGTGTCGGGTCTGGAGGGCGAGGGGCGGTGTGGTCGAACTTGCTAGCTGGGAGTATCGATGAATCCAATAGCGCGATTACTCTGCCCAGCGGCCCCAGGCTGGTCTTTGGCACTTGGTTGTCCACTGGTGGAAGGTTCCTTATGTAGGCGACGATGGCCCCCAAGTCTGCGTCACTGATCTTGTTAAAGTACTCTGAAGGCATTATCACCAACGCCTCTCCGTCGCGACCAACTCCGTGACGAATCGCCCGCACGAGGTCTTCATCGCTCAGCGCGTCGCCGATGCCGCTTGCCCCTGATGTGAGATTGGGCGGGGCGAGCGTGCCGAACACAGAGTCTTCAGACAGGATATCTCCTCCTAGCCCCTCGCCATGACACTCACCGCAAAGCCCGACAGTTTCGACGTAGTGGCGACCGCGCTCGATGGAAACTGCATCTGTCGGTATTGGAACGGATGCCACCTGAATGTCGTAATCCTTGCTGATCCGCCTGCTTCCTAACAAAATCAGGACCAAGATGGCCACAACGAGCAGCGCAACCAGTCCCGCCACAACGATTCCGACCCATTTCAGTATCTTCTTGATAGCTCACAATACCCTTCACATAATGCGGAATCTATCTAGGGTCTACGATATTACATCACCTTTTACTTCGTGGTCATATGGCGATGGGTGACGGTGTAGGTTTATGAATTGTTGCTTTCAAACTTCGCGTATCAAGTGTGGCAAACGCGCAATCTCTCCTGATTCGAGTTGACAAGATCATGCGCCAGATAATTGAAAACCAACATCAGCAGGTTCTCAATGCCTTGTCGGCGCCCATATAATGCAGTCACCATCCGGAACGCCTGAGCAGCGTTAATCGGCAAATCATACCACCAGACGAAATCCAAAACCGACCAAGGAGCGAGAGAAATGGAAGTCCAGGAAATTGCAGACCTGATAACAACCAAGGAACAAACAGTATCTGTTGCCGAGGCCGACACCTGCGGTTTGATTGGATATATGTTCAGCACCGTGCCGGGAAGTTCTCGATGGTTCCCGGGCGGCGTCATTGCCTATACCGGCGGACTGAAGCAGTCGATTCTCGGAGTGTCCGACGATCTGTACAACACCAAAGGCAGCGTCAGCCCCGATATGGCGATTGCGATGGCGCGAGGCGTCGTCAATGTGACTGGCACAGACTATGGGGTCTCGGTCACAGGCGTCGCCGGCCCGACAGGCGGACGTTCGGGACTGCCAGTCGGGACGTTCTACATCGGGTTGGCCGGCCCAGACAATCTGGACGTCGCCGAGCGAATCCAAACCGATGCAGGAGATCGCGATGGCAACAAACGACAGGCGGCGCAGGCTGTCATCGACCTGCTGGGAAAATACTTGTCAGGCGAAGCATAATCGTTAGCGCCTGGACTCGGAATTCCTAGTGGAAATCAGCAGCCGCTTTTGTGAACAACAACACGACGTTGACACGCATGGAG
>Ga0207966_1000087_pt1 | contig 47571 bp, 36 predicted proteins | sample Knorr_S23_td_NAD_FD_185611 | JGI IMG/M metagenome (GOLD analysis project Ga0207966, IMG submission 185611) | Marine microbial communities from Southern Atlantic Ocean transect - Knorr_S23_td_NADW_ad_2500m_LV_B (SPAdes) (version 2) | ecosystem: Environmental > Aquatic > Marine > Oceanic | place...
AAAGCAAGGTTCGCACTCCGAGCATTTAGGTTTCTTATTAGCCGAAATGCAATCTATGCAACGTACATACCCTAATATGGAGTGGTAAAATGCCTATAGTATTCCACACATCAAACATTTATAAGATCCTCGAAGAAGTGAAGGATCCCGAAGTTCCTGTAATAAGTATTATCGACTTAGGAATTGTGAGGGATGTAGCGCTTGTAGAGGATTCTTTGCATATTAGCATTACCCCCACTTATTCGGGATGCCCAGCCATGAAAGAAATTGAAGAGGATATTAAAAGTGTCCTCCATGAGATAGGCTTCGATAAAGTAAAAATTATCACCGTACTCTCTCCAGCTTGGACTACCGATTGGCTGAGCAAAGAAGGTAGAGAAAAGTTGAGAGCATACGGCATCGCACCTCCAGTTGGAACTAGCGTTGACAAGTCGGCATTATTTGCTGAACCGAAAAAAATAAGCTGTCCACAATGTAGCTCAGAAAACACAAAAATGATTAGTCAGTTTGGTTCTACTTCTTGCAAGGCTCTATATAGCTGCGAGGATTGTAAAGAACCTTTCGATTACTTTAAATGTATATAGATGGAACTCATTCAACACCATATAGAAGATCAAGTTTGTATCATCAAACTGAACCGCCCAAAAGTCTTTAACAGCTTTAATAAAGACATGGCTATGCAAATGCAGGCTATTCTCGACGATTGTGAGAAGAATGCTGACGTAAGAGCAATCTTATTAACAGGCGAAGGAAAGGCTTTTTGTGCCGGACAGGATTTACAAGAAATTACCGACCCTAATGGACCTGAATTGAGCGCTATTGTTCGCGAGCACTACAACCCTATTATAGAACGCATCCGTAACATTGAAAAACCAATCGTTTGTGCGGTAAATGGTGTGGCTGCTGGAGCAGGTGCAAACATCGCTTTGGCTTGCGACATTACTATTGCAGGAGAGTCGGTTGCCTTTATCCAAGCTTTTAGTAAGATTGGATTGATTCCTGATTCTGGAGGAACTTTTTTCTTGCCACGTATTATAGGAATACAGAAAGCTGCTGCCCTCATGATGCTTGCCGATAAGGTAATGGCTGCTGATGCAGAAAAGATGGGAATGATTTACAAGGTTTGTGCAGATGAATCCTTGATGGAAGAAACTTTAAAAGTGGCTAAGAAGTTAGCTTCTCTTCCAACTATCGGTTTGGGCTTAACTAAAAGAGCACTCAATAAATCGATGACAAACGACTTAACATCACAATTGGCTTTAGAAGATGAGCTTCAGACTGCTGCAGGAAAAACATACGACTATAATGAAGGGGTTGCGGCTTTCTTAGAAAAGCGTAAACCTAATTTTAAAGGTGAATAAATGAAGAAGGTTGGAATTATAGGTGGTGGAGCTATGGGCTCCGGAATTACACAGGTTGCCGCTACGGCAGGACATTCGGTAGTTCTTTTCGATACGAAAGCCGAAGCCTTAAACTCATCAAAATCTAAATTAGCCAACGTAATGGCTCGTTTGGTTGAAAAAGAAAAATATACAGCGGAAGAAGCCGAGGCTATTCAAGGGCGTATTTCTTATGCTGATAATTTAGAAGCAATTGCTGAATCGGGAATCATCATCGAGGCAATCGTTGAGAATCTCGATATTAAAAAAAGTGTATTCTCATCGATAGAAAAATTGGTTTCTGCAGATTGTATACTCGCGAGTAATACTTCTTCGCTATCCATTGCATCTATTGCAGCGGCTTGCGAAAAGTCGGAACGCGTTATAGGAATTCACTTCTTTAACCCTGCTCCATTGATGCCTTTGGTAGAGATTATTCCTGCAATTCAAACTTCTGAGGCAATAGCTACTGAAGCCAGAGCGATTATCGATTCTTGGAAGAAGGTTACGGTTTTAGCAAAAGACACTCCTGGTTTCATTGTGAATCGTGTGGCGCGTCCTTTTTATGGAGAAGCTATTCGTATCCTTGAAGAAGGTGTGGCAGATATTGCTACAATCGACTGGGCGATGAAAGAAATTGGAGGCTTCCGCATGGGACCTTTCGAATTGACAGATTATATAGGACACGATGTGAATTATGTGGTTACCGAAACCGTATTCAAAGAATTCTTCTACGATCCTCGTTATAAACCTTCGTTCTCACAAAAGAGATTATTGGAAGCTGGACGCTTAGGAAGAAAATCAGGTCATGGTTTTTACGACTATAGCGAAGGTGCTGTAAAACCAGAACCAACCACCGAAATAGCTTTAGGAACAAAAATCGTTGATCGCATTGTAGCCATGTTAATCAATGAAGCTATTGATGCTTTATTCTTGAACATCGCCTCGGCAAAAGACATCGACTTAGCGATGACTAAAGGCGTAAATTACCCTAAAGGATTATTGGCTTGGGCTGACGAAAAAGGTTTGGATACCGTTTTAGCTCAACTAGAAGAACTTTATAATGACTATTGTGAAGATCGCTACCGTCCGAGCCCTTTATTAAGAAAGATGGTTCGCGAGCAAAAAAACTTTTTCTAATGAGTGATATTGCAAAGAAAGTAGTCGATAAGATGTACGAGAACGATGCCTTTAGTCAATGGCTAGGCATCAAACGTATTGAAGATGGTGCTGGAATATCAGTACTACAGATGACCGTTCGCAAAGAAATGCTTAACGGGTTCTATATTCTACACGGCGGTATTGCCTACTCTTTAGCCGATAGCGCTCTGGCTTTTGCCTCTAACAGTCACGGAAGAAAAGCAGTTTCAGTTGAAACTTCTATATCGCATACTCATGCTTGTAAAGAAGGAGATATACTTACAACACATAGCGAAGAAATGAGCCTTTCGAATAAGATTGGTGTTTATCAAATTACCATTACAAATCAAGATGATAAAACGGTTGCCCTATTTAAAGGCACTGTTTATAGAACGAGTAAAGACTGGGAAGTTTAGATAGCTATCAGCTGTGAGCCGTCAGCTTTCAGCGATCAGCTAAAACAAGAGAACGATTATGAAAACAGCATATATAATAGACGCAATAAGAACTCCATTTGGAAACTTTGGTGGTTCTTTAGCAACCACAAGGGTAGACGATTTAGGGGCTTTAGTGATTAAAACTTTAATGGCTAGAAATCCAAACGTCCCTGCAGATTCTATCGAAGATGTAATTATGGGATGTGCCAATCAGGCTGGAGAGGACAACCGCAATGTTGCGCGTATGTCTTTGCTTTTGGCTGGACTTCCCTACTCTGTTCCTGGCGAAACGGTAAACCGTTTGTGTGCTTCGGGGATGTCTTCTATTATTAATGCAAGCCGTGTGATTCAATTGGGCGATGCAGAAGTTATGCTTGCCGGAGGAATGGAAAATATGACTCGTGGCCCTTGGGTAACTTCTAAAGCTTCGAAACCTTTTGGTAGAGATGTAGAGATGTACGATTCTAGTTTTGGGTGGCGTTTTGTAAATAAAAAACTCGACGCCATGTACGGAACAGAAGGGATGGGTTCTACTGCCGAAAACTTGGCTGAGCTGTATAATATCTCTAGAGAAGATCAAGATGCTTTTGCTTTAAATTCTCAGCAAAAAGCTGCTAAAGCTCAAGCCGAAGGTCGTTTTGAAGCCGAGACTATAGCAGTTGAGATTCCTCAAAGAAAAAAGGATCCTATCATTTTTGCAAAAGATGAGTTCATCAAGGCGAATAGCTCATTAGAAATTCTAGGAAAGCTGAGAACTGCCTTTAAGAAGGATGGAACCGTAACTGCCGGAAATGCTTCTGGCTTGAACGACGGTGCTGCAGCTATGCTTTTAGCTTCGGAAGATGCTATTGCGAAATACGACTTAAAACCAATCGCTAAAATTGTAAGCTCTGCCGTTGCTGGTGTTGAGCCTCGAATTATGGGAATTGGTCCTGTTAAGGCTTCTGAAAAAGCTTTGAAAAGAGCTGGCTTGACTTTAGACGATATGGACATCATCGAGTTAAATGAAGCTTTCTCTGCTCAGGCTTTAGCTTGTATTCGCGAAATGGGATTGAAAGATGACGATGCGCGTATCAATCCAAATGGAGGTGCAATTGCTTTAGGTCATCCACTAGGAGTTTCTGGAACACGAATTATTCAAACTGCAGCCCTAGAATTGCAAAAGCAAAACAAACGCTATGCCCTTTGCACCATGTGTATTGGTGTAGGTCAAGGTTATGCTACGATTATTGAGCGAGTATAGTTTGGTCGGTGGTTGTTGGACGGTGGTCGGTAGACGGTGGACTGTGGTCACTCAAACAACATTTTAAAGTCTTCCTTTTGGGAGGCTTTCTTTTTTTTTCCTATATTTAGAAGTAATAAAATCATACGACCCTCTTCTTAATTTTATACATGCTTGAAACTCAAATTAAGCACTCTATTCACCCTGCCAACTAAAATGTTTACATAAAAAACAAAAATGTTCCCATACGGGAAAAGACTATATTATTTAACACAAGAAATAGATTGGGAACAGCACCCGTTATAACAGTCATTAACGCAAATAAAAAAATAATCATGAAAAAAATTAGTGTAATTCTCTGCTTATTTATATCAACATTATTAATCGCTCAAAATACAACGGAACCCATAAAGGTAAAGGAGTTTAAGCTTGAAAATGGTTTAACAGTCATGCTGAGCGAAAACCATAATGTACCACAGGTTTTTGGAGTCGTAGCCGTAAAAGCCGGAGGAAAGAATGATCCAAAAGACGCTACCGGAATTGCTCATTATCTGGAACATCTTCTTTTTAAAGGAACAGAAACAATGGGGACCATTGATTACAAGAAAGAAAAACCCTTTTTAGATGAGATAAACAATCTGTATGAAAAGTTAGGACAAACAGAAGATGAAGAAGAACGAGAAAAAATTCAAAAACAAATTAATGAACAATCGAAAAAAGCAGGAGAATTTACAATTGCCAATGAAATGGATAAACTTCTGACTCAAATTGGAGCAACAGGAGTAAACGCATTTACAACAGAAGATTTTACTGCTTATCTCAACACTTTTCCTTCAAATCAAATTGAAAGATGGCTGGAATTATACAGTCATCGTTTTGAGAAGCCAGTTTTTCGTCTTTTCCAATCGGAATTAGAAACGGTGTATGAAGAAAAAAACAGATTTATGGACAATGGCTTTGGTCAGGTGTTTGAAGAGCTATTAAAAAATGTTTACAAAAAACACCCTTACGGTCAGCAAACCGTATTGGGAAGTGTAGAACATTTAAAAAATCCTTCATTACAAAAAATGTATGAGTTTTATAACACGTATTATGTGGCCAATAATATGGTGTTGGCATTATCCGGTGATTTTGATTCTGAAACGGTTATTCCTTTAATTGAAGCTAAGTTTGGTAAATGGAGATCGGGTCAAGTACCGGAATTTCCAAAATATGAAGAAGAAGAATTTTTAAACAGGGAATTGGTAGTAAAAAAATTAACCCCTGTCAAAATAGGGATTATGTCATTTAGAACACCTGAAAGCGGACATCCCGATGAAATTAAATTGGATCTGGCTTTTCAAATTCTATCTAATAATGAAATGACCGGCTTTTTAGATAAAATAAGTGATGAAGGCAAAATTATGGAGGCGGGAGCAATGCCTATGGCTTATAATGACTATGGTACATCCTTGATTTATTTTATCCCTAAAATTATTGGACAAAAGTTAGAAACTGCTGAAACTATTGTTAAAGCACAACTTGAAAAATTAAAACAAGGAGACTTTTCAGACGACTATTTTAAAGCCATAAAACTAAACAAACAAAAAGAGATCGATCTGTTGTGGGAAGATAACCAGGATAGAGCTTATGAAATGATTTTATCATTTACACAAAACAAAAAATGGGATGACTATTATGCCAGATATAAAAGTATAGAAGACATTACAAAACAAGATGTGATCGAGGTAGCGAACAAATATTTTAATGACAATTATTTGTGTTTTAATTCAAAAATGGGTTTTCCAAAAAAAGAAAAATTAAACAAACCGGGATTTGAGCCAATAGAATCAAAAAATGAGGTGAGATCCGAATTTGGAGAACACTTTATGAAAATAAAAACTACAAAATCAACGCCCACTTTTGTCAACTTTGAAAAAGATATTATTTCCAAAAAAGTAAATGATTATTTCACCGTTAATCAAGTAAAAAATCCTTTTAACGAAGTCTTTGATCTGGAGATTAAATATGGAGTAGGTAAATATAATATCCCCGCACTTCAGCAAGTAGAATATTATTTAAGTTTATTGGGAACAAAAGATAAAAGTGTTTTAGAATTAAAAGAAGCGTATCACAATCTGGGAGCCTCCTATTATTTTGAAGCTTCAGATGAGACTTTTTCCATGCATATTTCCGGAATGGAAGAAAACCTTGAAAACATATTAAAAATCACCCAGGACTTTATTACGAATGTTCAACCTGATGAAAGTAAAATAAAACAAATGCTGGGAGATATTAAAGCAGAAAAAAAGATAAACAGAAGAGAACCCGGATATATTGCACGATCATTAAATGCATATATTTTATTAGGAGATGAGGCTCCTCTGTTGAGAGAACTAACAAAAAAACAGTTGAAAAAACTCACAGGGCAAGAACTAATAACTGCCTATCAAAAAGTGTTGAACTGTGAAACAACAGTAAATTTTGTCGGCAATAGAGACATTAATCATGTTGCTGAATTATGTAATAAACATCTTGTTCAAAAAGAAAAGTCAGAACCCAAGCAAGATGTTTTAGTTTTGGACAGAATAACACCATCTAACACAAAAATTTATGTGGTAAATAATAAAAAAGCCGTTCAGAGTCAGATCGTATTTAACATAGAAGGAAGTCCAAGAGATAACAAAAAAGGAGCGCAAATAAATGCTTTCAATTCTTATTTCGGCGGAGGAATGTCCAGCTTAGTATTTCAGGAAATAAGAGAATTCAGATCATTGGCCTATAGTGCCTATGGTAATTATACCACGGCAAAGAAGGAAGGGAAGAACAATATTTTCAGAGCTTATATCGGATGTCAGGCAGATAAAACAAATGATGCGATAGATGCCATGCTGGATCTAATTAATAATATGCCTGAAAAACCAGAGAGAATGGAAATGATAAGATCTTCAATTATTGAAGAAACGCAATCATCAAAACCAAATTTCAGAAACCTCTTAAGTAAAGTGGAAACATGGAAAACAGAAGGTTATCAAACTGATCCGAATAAAATTTATTTAGAACAATATCATGAGATGAATTTTGAAGACATTCTGGAATTTTACAAAACTGAAATTAAAAACAAACCACTGAGTATTGCGATAGTCGGTGATGTAAAAAGATTTGATCTGAAAAAACTAGAACAATACGGAGAAGTAATTAAAGTAAAAGCGTCTAAATTATATGTGAATTAAAGAGCGTAAAATAGATCATAAACAGACTTTTTTAGACTTTACTCCTATGACCTTCCTTCCTTAACCTTGGGTTTAAACCCAAGGTTAAGGAAAGAGAGTTATATAAGTAACCTAGGCTAGGTTCTACAACATTACAATTTCGTTTTTCCCTAGGTTTTGTAGATATCTACTTGTTTCGGTTGGTCGGAAGGAATCTCTCTAAGAGGCTCACATTCTTTTAATGTATTCACACAACCGGCCACCGTCTACCGACCACCGTCCAAAGTAACCTTTAAATACACCGGCTGGTGATCTGAGTAGGCAAACTGCATATCGATAACCGCAATAGAATCCACCTGCACATTGGGAGAAATCAGATAATGGTCGATAACCGAAGTGTAGCTCTGTTCTCTAGAATAAGGTTTGTCCAATTTTCTATTCGTAGGTGTGGTTACATCAGCAACCCATTGCCAGCCTTCCGGAATATCTTCATTCGTAAATGAGCTGTTTTTATAGGCTTCAGGACTATCATTAGACTTATAATCAGGCGGGTTTTGATTCCAGTCGCCACCAAGCACCACATAATTATCTTTGGCATATTCCAATTGAGCGTATTCCAGAATATGATGCATCTCTTTGTTATTCTTCGCACCCGATCTATCGTAAGCAGAATTGTGAATATTGATAACGATCAAGTCCTTTTCTTCAAGTGGAATTCTTTGTATTAAAAAACACCTTTTCAGAAAAAACATCCGCTTCGGCCACAAACTTTCGGTTCTTAAATCGTAACGAAAAGCCTCTTTTACCGGAAACTTAGACATGGAACAAAGACCTCCATAGGTAGGCCCTAAAGGATTAAAAATTGGGATCGGAACAAAGGTAGAAGCGTAATTCAGGGCATAATGAAATTGATACGGATTTTCCAGCGCTTCAAATTGTTCAAAGAAGTCGAGTTTCTGCGAACGCCAAGCAAAGCTATCTACTTCTTGTAATAAAAAGAAATCCACATTTGTCTGTTCTTCTATTAAATTGATAATACCATCAATATTCTTCTGAACGGTTTCTTTAGATTGGAACACATCCTCGCCTCCATCGTAGAAGAAATCCGACTCTTCGCCCAAACCAAAAAAACCTATATTCCAAGAGATTAACTCAAAAGTACTATCGCTAAGCGATTGGATATTCTCTGAATCTTGTGAAAGCTTTGTTTCATCTTCGAAATGGTGTTCCGTTATTGTACCGTAAGCAAGTACGCCAACAATATAAATCGCAAAACATGTCGCCAAGATGAAAAGGGCATTAATGGTATAATTAAAGAGCTTTATCACTATTTCGTTTTATTCCAAGTTTTATAAATATCCTGTTGTATAGTTCTGTCGGTAGGAATTTCTCTAAGAGGTTCACACTCTTTTAGTGTATTCATACAATCGCTAGGCAATTGCTGATAAAGGGCAGTTCCTTTCGTTTTCCATTCGATCATCTTATCGCTTACATCCTTCACTATTTTAGCAGGATTTCCAACCACCACTTTTCGTTCGGGTATAGTAGTCTTAGCAGGAACAAAACACAAAGCACCTATAATGCAGTTGGCTCCAATCTCGCAGTCGTCCATCACAACGGCATTCATTCCTACGAGAGTGTTTTCACCAATAGTTCCCCCGTGAATAATGGCTCCATGACCAATATGAGCTCCCTTTTTTAAGGTAACCGTAATTCCAGGAAACATATGGATGGTACAACTCTCCTGAATATTACAACCGTCCTCAATAATGATTTCGCCCCAATCGCCTCTAATAGCAGCTCCAGGTCCTATATAAACATCCTTCCCAATAATTACATTTCCTGTAACATTAGCTTGTGGATGCACAAAAGAACTTTCGTGTATAACTGGCTTGTATCCGTTGAATTCAAATATCATTTGGGTGTTGGTTGATGGTTGTTAGTTGTTAGTTGTTGGACTTTGTAGTCCAAATATACTCAAATTAAGGATTGACTAGAGCATCGTTTTTTATCTGCTCTACCAAGGCTTTCTCTATTTGAACTTCATCTTCAGTCAAGCTTCTCCTCTTGGCATAATAAGCCAAAATAGCTCCCTGACACTCCCTCATCTCATCAATAGAAAACAACACTTTTCCAGAACGACGAGCGTAATAATCTGCTAAATGCTCCAAACTTTCATTTTCGATGCAATAATCAATTTCGGCAAATACTAAAGACAATAAATCTTCCGTTTTATCGAGCATGGCAAAACAAGCTTCTCCGTAAGTGTGGAGTAATTTTACAAGATATTTATCAGAATTGAACTTAGCTTCGTGCTTTTTCAAACGATTCCGCATTGACGCATAAGACTCTTCGCCTTTGGCAGAAGTTCCTGTCAATAAAATGGAATCTGTTTTACATTTCCCAAATCGATTTTCTTTTTTCTCTATTCTATCGACAATCTTTTGCGCCATTTTTCTGAAAGCTGTAAGCTTACCACCTGCAATAGAAATCAGACCATTTTCAGCCTCAAAAATTTCATCCTTACGAGATACTTCTGAAGGAGATTTTCCTTTTTCGTGAATTAAAGGTCTCAATCCAGCCCAAGAAGATTCTACATCATCCGATTTTAGATTGAGTTTTGAGAACATGGCATTAGCCGCATTCAAGAGATAATCCATATCCTGTTCGGTACAAACCGGCTTCTCTAAACTATCGTGATATTCAGTATCGGTCGTTCCCAGGTACACTTTTCCATTTCGTTTAATCACAAAGACCTTTCGACCGTCGGGAACATCAAAATACATGGAGTGTTTTATTGGAAATCTGTATTGCGAAAAAACCAAATGCACTCCCTTAGTTATATATAAATGCTTGTCTAAACTTTCTGAATTCTTCTTTCGCAATTGATCTACCCAAGGGCCTGTAGCATTCACCACATATTTGGCGCTAAACTCATAAGCATTTCCATGAATTAAATCGGTAGTTTTCACACCCGTTATTTGCCCATCAGATTCAATAAAATCATTCAGCTCCAAATAATTAAATGCATGAGCACCATAATTCACAGCCGTTTTTAAAACTTCCATGGTTAACCGTGCATCATCCGTACGGTATTCGTAATACAATCCTGCACCTAACAATCCATCTTCAGAAAGCATCGGCTCCTCTTGAATAGTCTTTTGTTTAGACAGCATTTTCCGCCTTTCTTTCTTCTGAACACCTGCTAACAAATCGTAAAACCACAAGGCAAAAGAAGTCGAAGCAAAACCCAAACTTCCACTTTTATAAATGGGTAATAAGAGCTTTTCGGGATATACTAAATAAGGTGCGTTTTGATATAAAATTGTACGTTCTCGCCCAACTTGCTGTACCAATCTAAATTCCAATTGCTTCAAATAGCGCAGTCCACCGTGAATCAATTTTGTGGAACGCGAGCTTGTCCCCGCAGCAAAATCTTGTTTATCCAAAAGCAATACTTTCATCCCACGCGAGGCGGCATCCAAAGCAATTCCAGAACCTGTAATCCCTCCACCGATAACGATGAGGTCGAAGTGTTCTTTCGAAACTTGTTCGAGGTTTTGTGTTCTATGGCTGCTATTTAAACTGTTATTCATTAGGTGGTGGTAATTAGACGGTGGTCGGTGGATTTAGGTTTTAAAAATGGTATTATAGTATTTTTGCAGCTTAGTATTTAAAACGATTTTCAGGACTGAAATACTAACATTCTAATCTACTAAATCATTGCTCAACCCAATTCATCGTTCTTTTCACGGCTTCATCCCAGCGATTACTTTTTACTTTTCGCCAAGTATCTTCTTTTACAGAACTAAAGACTTTATCTACTTTTCTTTTTTCAGTTATCTCTTCTAAAGACCATAAACCAATTGCGTAAGCTGCCAAATACGCTGCGCCTATGGCTGTACTTTCAATTAAATCGGGCCTTTCGATTTCTACATCTAGGATGTCCGCTTGAAATTGCATGAGATAATCATTGGCACAAGCGCCACCATCAACTTGCAATTTCTTAAGCTGAATACCAGAATCCTTTTGCATAGCATCTAAAACATCTTTTGACTGATAGGCTAAAGACTCTAAAGTGGCTTTTACTATATGATTTCTTCCTGTATCTCTGGTTAATCCGAAAATGGCTCCACGAGAATACATATCCCAATAAGGTGTTCCCAATCCAGCAAAAGCAGGAACTACATACACATCTTTATCGTCTGTTGAACTTGCTATAGCTTCCGTTTCTTCTGCATCTTCAATTATTCCCAAACCATCGCGTAACCATTGAATGGCCGCTCCAGCAACAAATACAGAACCTTCTAAAGCATAGGTGATCTTTCCGTCTACTCCCCAAGCAATCGTATTTAACAATCCCGAAGGAGATTCTTGAATCTCGTCGCCAGTATTCATTAATAGGAAACAACCCGTACCGTAAGTATTCTTTGCCATTCCTTTCTCAAAACAAGCTTGCCCGAATAAAGCCGATTGTTGATCGCCAATCATTGCGGTAATAGGAATAGCACCATCAGCACTTTCGTATACACCAAAATAAGAGGCAGAATCTTTTACTTCGGGAAGAATAGATTTAGGAATTTGAAGTGCTTCGAGCATCTTCTCATCCCATTGTAATTCTTTAATATTATAGATCAGTGTTCGCGAAGCATTGGAATAATCGGTAGCGTGAGAAGCTCCTTTTGTTAAGTTCCAAAGCAACCAAGTATCAATCGTTCCAAAGCACAAATCACCTTTCTCGGCTTTATCTCTTGCGCCTTCTACATGGTCTAAAATCCACTTGATTTTAGTTCCTGAAAAATAGGAGTCAATGACTAATCCTGTGTTTTCTTTGCAGTAACCCGTTAATCCTCGCATACGTAGATCTTCACAAATGGAAGCCGTTCTTTTGTCCTGCCAAACTAGTGCATTGTAAATAGGCTCACCGGTTTTTCTATCCCAGATTACCGTTGTTTCTCGCTGATTGGTAATCCCCATAGCCAAAACCTCACCCGATTGTACTTCGGGAAGATTTAAGATTTCGCTGAGAACTTCTTCTTGGCTCTCCCAAATTTCTTTTGGACAATGTTCTACCCAAGCTTGTTGCGGAAAGATTTGCGGAAATTCCTTTTGCTTTATCGCTAAGCAATTTCCTTTATCGTCGAATAAGACGGCTCTAGAACTTGTGGTTCCCTGATCGAGGGCTATGATGAATTTGGACATTCTGTAAATAATTATCTAGCCACAATTTACAGAAAAATAGTATGCGTGCATATAATTATTTATTATATTTATTCTGGTGATTTTAAAAAGTGTAAATTTGGTTAAACACAAATTATACAATATGCATTCATATAAGGTTCAAACAAAAGATCAGCTCTTATTACACGTTCAACAATGGAACGATAACAAAAAGTCCAAGGGGACTATTTGTATCATTCATGGATTGGGCGAACACCAAGGGCGATATGCGCATCTTGCAAAATTTTATATAGACAATGGCTTTCAAGTATACACTTATGATCAAAGAGGACATGGGCTTTCGGAAGGTAAGCGTGGACATACTCCAGGCTTAGACTATAATTTGGACGATTTGGAACGCGTTATAAAAACCATTCCGCATCAGCACTTATTCTTATATGGACATAGTTTTGGAGGAAATGTATTGGTGAATTTCTTATTGAGAAAACAACCCAAATATTTACGTGGAGCTATTTTATCAGCCGCCTGGATGCAATTGGCTAACGAACCTAATCCAGTTGAACGAGGAATGGCAAAGTTTATGAATAATATATTCCCAAGTTTCACACAAAATAACAAACTCAATTCTGCAAATCTTTCCAACGACTATCAAATTTGTAAAGACTACGATGAAGACCCTTTAAATCACGATCAAGTTTCTGTTCGATTATTTACAGACTTCTATACTGCCGGAAAATGGGCAATAGAAAATGCTGAGTTGCTTCCAGTAAACACACTCTTGGTTCACGGTGCAGATGATGGGGTTATTTGTAAATCGGGTACAGAAAACTTTGCTCAAAATAGCAAAGGTAAGGCCGAATACAAGATTTTTGAAAATACAAAACACGAACCACATAACGATTACGTAAAAGAAAAGCTCTTCGCTTATACACTAAATTGGTTGGAGGAAATACTTAGTTGATGGCTGTTATATGGTAGTTCTTAGGAATTAATAAAACTGAATAAATTATTTTGAAAATGATATGAACCATATATAACACCGATTAAGCACCTGAATTCGTCTCTTCCAAAGAGCCTAGATTTTCGTAACTTACCAAGCTCCATAAAGGAGCTTTTTATTTTATAGAACAAGAGATTTAAAGGAATATATGATACTTAATAACTATGCTTTAGGACAATGGACTGCAGGAGAAGGAGAAGCTCAAGCGCTATTTAATGCAGTTACTGGCGAAAAGATTGCAGAAACAAGCAGCAAAGGATTGGACTTCGGTGAAATGATGGACTATGCCCGTACGGTGGGTGGCCCAACCTTGCGCAAGATGACATTCCACGAAAGAGGAAGAATGCTAAAAGCATTGGCACTTCACCTAATGTCTATCAAGGATAAATTTTATGGATCGAGTGCGCAGTCAGGAGCTACCAAACTAGACTCGTGGATTGACATTGAAGGTGGTATTGGAAACTTGTTTGCTTATGCAAGTTTGAGAAAACAATTTCCCGACGAGACTTTTTATGTAGATGGCGAACACGCACCCCTTTCTAAAGGTGGTAGTTTTATCGGTCAACATATCTGTGTTCCTAAACAAGGGGTTGCCATTCACATCAATGCATTTAACTTTCCAATTTGGGGAATGTTAGAAAAGATTGCCGTGAACCTTTTGGCCGGTGTTCCTGCAATTGTGAAACCGGCTACGGTTACTTGTTATGTAACTGAATTGATGGTGAAAGAAATCGTTGATGCGAAGATTCTTCCCGAAGGTTCTTTACAGTTGATTTGTGGATCTGCAAGAGGAATTCTTGAGACCGTTACTTCGCAAGATGTGGTAACCTTTACCGGTTCAGCAAGTACAGGTAGAATGTTGAAGTCTCACGAAAACATCATCAACGAGTCAGTGCCTTTCAATATGGAAACCGATTCATTAAACTGTTGTGTTTTAGGTGAAGATGTAAATCCTGGCGATATTGAATTTGACATTTTCATCAAGGAAGTACAAAGAGAGATGACCGTGAAAGCGGGACAGAAATGTACTGCCATTCGTCGTGTCATCGTTCCTGCAAACAAGGTAGAGGATGTACAAATAGCTTTGGGTAAACGTTTGGCAAAAACGACCATTGGTGATCCTTCTGTAGAAGGAGTTCGCATGGGATCGCTTGCAGGTTTAGACCAAAGAGAAGAAGTAAGAGAAAGAGTATTGGAACTTTCGAAATCTCAAGAAATCGTTTTCGGTGACTTGAATGATTTTGATGTTGTAGGAGCCGATAAAGAGAAAGGAGCTTTCCTATCTCCTATCCTGTTCTTAAACAACGATCCATTTACAAAAACCGATTGTCATAATATTGAAGCCTTTGGTCCTGTAAGTACCATTATGCCTTATAAAGGTATAGAGGAAGCTATTGAATTGGCGAAAATGGGTAAAGGTTCTTTGGTATGTTCTATCATCACTGCTGATGACACTATCGCCAAAGAATTTGTTATGGGTGCTGCCGCAAACCACGGACGTATCTTAATATTAAATGCCGACTGTGCCAAAGAAAGTACAGGTCACGGTTCTCCTATGCCTTTATTATCTCACGGGGGGCCTGGTCGTGCTGGTGGTGGAGAAGAAATGGGTGGTATGCGTGGTGTGATGCATTATTTACAACGCACAGCCATTCAAGGTCATCCAACAAGTATTACTAAGGTTACCAATGTATTTCAATACGGAGCAGAGCAAATTGAAAAGGATGTTCACGTTTTCCGTAAGCACTTCGAAGAATTAGAAATTGGTGAAACTGTTTTCACACAAAAGAGAACGATTACCGAAGGAGACATCGTAAACTTTGCGAATGTTTCTTGGGATCACTTCTACGCTCATACCGATGTTACTTCATTAGACGGAACAATTTTCGAAGAAAGAGTAGCACACGGATATTTCATTCTTTCGGCAGCAGCAGGTTTATTTGTTGATGCGAAAAAAGGACCTGTATTATTAAACTACGGTTTGGAAGAATGTCGATTTGTAAAACCTGTTTATGCAGGAGCAACAATTGGAGTTCGCTTTACAGTAAAAGAAAAGGTTGATCAAGAAAAACGTTCCGAAGAGGATATCGCTAAAGGAATTGTGAAGTTCTTAGTAGATGTGTACGACGAAACAGGTGAGACGGTAGCCATCGCTACCATCTTGACAATGGTTAAAAAAATAGATCAAAGTAACTAAGATGGAAAATCCTATAGAACAAGGTGGCGTAAACGTATCCATCGACAATCATATAGCAAGCATTGAATTTCATCATCCTTTGAGTAATTCCCTACCGGGAAAAGTATTGCAAGAACTAGCCAATACCATTACCGAAGTAGGGAATAACGATGCTGTTGCGGTAATCATTTTAAAAAGTGCTGGCGAAAGAGCTTTCTGTGCGGGTGCTTCTTTTGATGAGTTGATAAGCATCGACGATTTAGAAACTGGAAAAGTATTCTTTAGTGGTTTCGCCAATGTGATTAACGCTGCTCGAAAATGCTCGAAACTTATTATCGGTCGTGTGCAGGGTAAAACTGTTGGTGGAGGTGTTGGAATGGCTTCGGCAGTAGATTACTGTATGGCAACAAAATTTGCTTCGGTAAAACTAAGTGAGTTGGCTGTAGGAATTGGTCCTTTTGTTGTTGGTCCGGCCGTAGAACGCAAAATTGGTATGTCGGCAATGAGCCAACTAGCTATTGATGCTACAGAATGGCAAACAGCTCAGTGGGCAAAAGACAAAGGTCTTTATACCGAGATTTTCGATTCTGTAGACGAAATGGATGAAGGGATTTCTAAGTTGGCTAACACCTTGGCAAGTTCAAATCCTGAAGCAATGCAAATGCTCAAGAAAGTTTTCTGGGAAGGAACAGAGCACTGGGATGACCTATTGCTAGAAAGAGCTGCCATGAGTGGTAAACTCGTTCTTTCGGACTTTACTCGTAATGCCATCAACAAATTCAAGAAGAAATAAAAAATGGCTAAAAAGGCTATAGATAAAAAGATTTTAAAAGAAGCATATAAACTGATGAGCACTGCACGTGCCATGGCTGATTTGTTCGAAGCGAACGCTGCCGTTACAAGTAAGTATGTTCATGCATGTTCTCGAGGTCACGAAGCCATTCAGTTGGCTATGGGTATGCAATTATTGCCACAAGACTGGGTATCGCCATACTATCGCGACGACTCTATTTTGTTGGGAATTGGAATGCAGCCTTACGATTTGATGTTGCAATTATTGGCTAAAAGAGACGACCCTTTTTCTGGAGGTAGAACTTATTATTCTCATCCGAGTTTAAACAGGGATGATATGCCAAAAATCCCACATCAATCTTCGGCAACAGGAATGCAAGCCATTCCTACAACCGGAGTTGCTATGGGAATTCAATACTTAGAACAGCAAAATCTAGCGAAAGATTACGGCAAGGATATGCCCGTTGTTGTTTGTTCTATTGGTGATGCTGCGATGACAGAAGGAGAGATTTCTGAAGCACTCCATATGACTGCTTTGAAACAATTCCCAATCATCTTTTTAGTACAGGATAACGAATGGGATATTTCTGCCCATGCTTCCGAAATTCGCGCCAACGATGTATCACAATACATCCAAGGATTTAAAGGAATCGAGCTAAGAACCATTAAAGGTAACGACTTTATAGAATCGTATAATACGGTGAAAGAAGTTATCGAAACGATTCGCGAAGAGCGTCGTCCTTTTTTAATTCACGCCAAAGTACCGCTTTTAGGACACCACACTTCGGGAGTTCGTAAAGAATGGTACCGCGACGATATAGAAGAACACGAGCAAAGAGATCCACTACCAATTTTGCGTCAGCAGTTATTGGACAATGGATTAAAGCAAAAAGAAATTGATGCGATTGATGCTGAAGCCGCAACATTCGTACAGTCGGAATACGATAGAGCTTTACTAGCGGAAGATCCTAGACCAGAAGATTTGTTCACGCACGACTTTGCTCCTACTCCAATTACTGAGGAGAAAGGAGAGAGAGCTCCTGCTGGAAAAGATAAAACGGTAATGGTAGATTCTGCTCTGTTTGCAATCCAAGAAATCTTGGCGAAGCATCCAGAAGCGCTTTTATACGGACAAGATGTTGGTCACCGCTTGGGTGGAGTATTCCGCGAAGCGGCTACACTAGCTCAAAAATTTGGTGACGACCGTGTTTATAATACACCTATTCAGGAAGCCTTTGTGATTGGCTCTACCGTAGGTATGTCAGCAGCAGGTTGTAAGCCAATTGTAGAGGTTCAGTTTGCAGATTATATTTGGCCAGGGCTCAACCAATTATTTGCCGAGGTGAGTCGTTCTTGCTATTTATCAAATGGTAAATGGCCTGTTAGCGCTATCATCCGCGTGCCTATTGGGGCCTATGGTTCTGGTGGACCTTACCACTCTTCTTCTGTAGAGTCTATCATAACGAATATTCATGGTATTAAAGTGGCTTATCCTTCTACAGGTGCCGATTTAAAGGGCTTGATGAAAGCCGCTTATTACGACCCAAATCCAGTTGTGATGTTGGAGCATAAAGGTTTGTACTGGTCGAAGATTAAAGGTACCGAAGGTGCGAAGACAGTTGAGCCAGACGAAGACTATGTGATTCCTTTCGGAAAAGCACGTATTGCTTTAGAAGCAGAAGTTTCTAATATTGAAGCTGGAAATTCCTTGGTTGTAATCACTTACGGTATGGGCGTTTACTGGGCAAACACTGCTGCTAAGTCTCATAAAGGACAAGTAGAAATTTTAGACTTGAGAACTTTAGCTCCGCTAGATAGAGAAGCTATGTTCAATTCGGTTCGCAAACACAATAAGTGTTTGGTATTAACAGAAGAGCCTAAAGGATTTGGTTTTGCTCAAGCTCTTGCAGGAGAGATCCAACAAGAGTGTTTCGAAAGTTTAGATGCTCCAGTAAAAGTTCTAGGTGCCGAAAACATGCCAGCTATTCCTCTTAACAGTACTCTGGAAGCAACTATGATTCCGAATGCGGAGAAAGTTAAAAAGGTGATGAAAGAGATTTTAGATTATTAATACATTTTCAAAATAAAAAAACCCTTCTAATGAAGGGTTTTTTTTGCTGTAGGAGAAGGAGTCGAACCTTCACGGAGTGGTTAGTCCAGGGGATTTATACCAAAATCTCCACCCTCGAGACAGGAGGGCATGTCTGCCAGTTTCATCACCCCACAGTGTCTTGGTGATTAACTATGGTAAATATAAAACAAGAAGTCTTTTATTGCAAATAAAACAAATAATTTATGTAGTTTTTATGAATACAATAATATAAACTATATTTGATTGTTATTTTTCAAATTCAAACTATTCAAAATGGACTCTAATTATCAAATTGACAATATAGATCGAAGCATTTTATCGATTTTAATGAAGGATGCGAAGACTCCTTACACCGAAATCGCCAAAAAATTGATTGTTTCGGCTGGAACCATACATGTACGCATGAAAAAAATGGTAGAAGCCGGTCTTGTGAAAAAGAGTCGACTTAACATTAATTACGAATTATTGGGCTACGACCTAACAGCCTTTTTGGGAATCTATTTGGAAAAGGGCTCGAATTATAAGGAAGTCATCGAGCAGATGAGTATCATTCCCGAAGTAGTTGAAGCGCATTATACCACTGGAGTTTACAGCATATTTGCTAAGATTCGTTGTAAAAACACTAAACATATGCGCCACGTACTCAACGAGGAAATTCAACCGGTAACAGGCATACAACGCACAGAAACGATTATCTCGCTAGAGCAAAGTATTGATAAGCAGATTGACTTGTAGACGGTGGTCGGAAGTTCTTGGTTGTTAGATGTTGGTTGATAGGCAGGTCACTCTGAGACTTAGGTAGAAAGCATAAAAAAAACCTTCCAAAATTGGAAGGTTTTTTTGTAATTATTTGAGCATCGTTACTGGATTCTCTAAATATGTTTTCAGTGTATTTAAGAAGGCTGCACCCGAAGCGCCATCCACCACACGGTGGTCGCAGGACAGGCTCAACTTCATTATATTTCCAGGAACTACTAGTCCATCTTTTACAACTGGCACTTGCTGAATTCCACCAACGGCAAGAATACACGCATCAGGCGTATTAATGATAGCGGTAAATTCCTCGATACCAAACATTCCTAAGTTAGAAATAGTAAAAGTACTTCCCTCCCAGTCGGCAGGTTGTAATTTCTTATCCTTCGCACCTTGAGCAAAGCCCTTAACTTCAGCAGAAATTTCTGACAATGACTTGGTATCTGTATAGCGAACTACAGGGACTAAAAGACCATCTTCAACCGCTACAGCAATACCTACATTTACATGTTGGTTACGACGAATAACATCACCTCTCCAAGAAGAGTTTACTGTAGGGTGCTCGCGCAATGCCATTGCAGAAGCCTTCACAATTAAATCGTTGAAAGAAACCTTAGTATCAGGCAAAGCGTTAATCGCTTTACGAGCAGCCATTGCATTGTCCATATCTATAGAGATAGACAAGTAGAAATGAGGTGCCGTAAACTTCGACTCCGACAATCTGCGCGCAATAACCTTACGCATTTGCGATACTGGCTCTTCAGTATAACGCTCTTCATAAGCTACTGAACTAGCAGCAGGAGCTTGGTAATTATCAATATCTCTTTTCACCACTCTACCGCCATCGCCAGAACCGGCAATTTTAGTAATGTCTACACCTTTTTCTTCCGCCAAACGCTTAGCCAATGGAGACGCTTTTGTTCTCCCATCAGTAGATTTAGTAGCAAGAGTTGGTGTAGGAACTGGAGCAGCTTTAGAATCTTCAACTTTAGCTTCCTGAACAGGAGCCGCAGCTGGTTTTTCTTCTTTCACCTCTTCGGCAGCAGGTGTCGCATCAGCTTCAATTAAAGCCTTAACATCTTCACCTTTTTCACCTAAAATAGCTAGGATACAATCTACAAGAGCTGTAGCAGACTCTTCCACACCGATGTGTAACAACACACCTTCTTGAAAAGATTCAAACTCCATAGTTGCCTTATCCGTTTCGATTTCTGCGAGTAAATCACCCTCAGAAATAGTATCACCAACTTTTTTATGCCACTTCGCTACTGTACCTTCGGTCATAGTATCGCTCAAACGCGGCATGCGTACGATTTCTGCCATAATTCTATAATTAATCTTTTATGAAAGGATATTCATCAGAGTATACCGTTTGATACAAAGCCTCATTCGCAGGGAATGGAGACTCTTCAGCAAAATCAACAGCGGCTTTAACCGTAGCTTTTACATTATCCTGAATAGCTAGTATCTCATCGTCTGTCGCCCATTTGTTTTTCTTGATTAGCTCAAGAACTTTAGTAATAGGGTCAATTTTTTGGTATTCGGCAACTTCCGCCTTCGTACGATACTTTTGAGCATCAGACATGGAGTGACCTTTATAACGGTAAGTCTTCATTTCTAAGAATGTTGGACCATCACCTTTACGCGCTCTATCGGCTGCTTCTTTTACAGCTTCAGCAACAGCAACCGGATCCATACCATCAACAGGCCCACAAGGCATTTCGTAAGCCAAACCTAATTTCCAGATATCTGAATGGTTTGCACTACGCTCAACAGAAGTACCCATTGCATAACCGTTATTTTCACAAATAAAGATTATTGGTAACTTCCATATCATGGCCATGTTAAATGTTTCGTGGATTGCCCCTTGACGAACCGCACCATCACCCATATAGCAAAGGGTAACTGCATCAATATCGTTAAATTTATCAGCAAAAGCTATACCTGCTCCCAATGGAACTTGAGCACCTACAATACCGTGACCACCGAAGAAATTGTACTCTTTAGAGAACATGTGCATAGAACCACCTTTACCGCCAGAGCAACCGGTAACTTTACCGTAAAGCTCTGCCATAATGTATTTAGGATCCATACCCATAGCGATTGGCTGAACGTGATCTCGGTATGCTGTAATCATCTTATCTTTTGAAGGATCGGTAGCTAAAATCGAACCTGCTAAGACAGCTTCCTGACCATTATATAAGTGCAGGAATCCGCGAATCTTTTGCTGGATGTAAAGTGCGCTGGTTTTATCTTCGAACTTTCTCCAAAGTAGCATGTCGGCATACCACTTTAGATAGGTTTCTTTCGTAAACTTCAACTTTGTCATTTCGTGTAAATTTGGGAAGCAAATGTACTAATTAGTTGTTGATTCCACTAATATTCTGCAATGCATCACACTTGAAAGGTAAGGGTAAGAGATCGGCTACAGACAGAAACTCAATCACTTGTCTATCAGCACCTTTCAACAATAATTTAATCGAATCTTCTTGCATTACTTCGTATTCTAACATTGCCTGACGACAAGCACCACAAGGAGCAAGAGTTGTTTTCACGTCGAATTCTTCGGAACCCGCAGTAATGGCTATCATTTTAATTTTCAACTCGGGGTGATGTGCTTTACAAGCAAAAATAGCAACTCTCTCGGCACAAATCCCTGAAGGGAAGGCTACATTTTCCTGATTACTCCCTGTAAAAACAGTTCCATCTTCCAATAAAATTGCAGTTCCCACTTTGAAATTTGAGTAGGGAGCATAAGCCTTCGCTTGAGCCTCACTAGATTGATTTAATAAATCTTTGAAATCCTCTGGCAATTCATCCCACTGATATTCATTACAGTAAATATGAAAATGTTTCGTTTGCATGACTCATTATTTAATAATTGTATAAAGTTAAGAAATTGTAGGATGTAGGCATAAAAAACACTTCACATAATGGAAGCACTTTTCAGTTTATAAAACATTAGTTTCAGAGCTTCTGAATAAGAGCTACTGCATAAGCAGAAACTCCTTCTTCGCGCCCTACAAAACTCAACTTTTCTGTAGTAGTAGCTTTTATAGAAACTTGCCCTGGCGATACAGACATCGCCTCTGCCAGTACTTTTTTCATTTCTGGAATGTAAGGATTGATCTTGGGTTGCTGCAATGCTAATGTCACATCTATATTCCCCAACTCGTAACCTTCCTTTCTCAACACTAACATCACTTCCCTTAGAAGAATCTTACTATCGATACCTTTGTATTTAGCATCAGTATCTGGAAAGTGAAAACCGATATCTCTCAAATCGGCAGCTCCTAATATGGCATCACAAATAGTATGAATTAACACATCGGCATCAGAATGACCAACCGCACCTTTTTCGTGAGGAACGAGAATTCCACCCAACCAAAACTCTTCACCTTCGGCTAACTGATGTACATCGAAGCCAAATCCAACTCTAATATTCATCTAATTGTTTTCTGTATAGAAGACTCCTAAATCGAAGAGCATTGTAAATCGAAGTGTGTTTTCTAAAGGTGATCTAACACCTGCAGTAGCAGGAATCAGATAGGCGAAATCAAGTGAGAAAACATTCATTTTTACACCAAATCCCATGGTGAAATACTGTCTACCACCTTTAGTTTTATGCTCATTAAAATAACCCGCACGGAAAGCAAACTGCTTATCGTACCAATACTCCATACCTACAGAATACATCAACTCTCTTAGCTCTTCCTCCATCCCTCCTGGTGCATCATTAAAAGATTGGAAAACTCCCTGTATTACTCCTACATTAGGGTCTTGACCAGCAACTATAGATTGTGGGTTATCCTCATCAGCTGGAATATCATCTTCTATATCATTTTCAGGATCTGCCGCTGCCACTCCATCAGGACCAAAATTGTAACGTTCATTATCAACCAAGTAATATATTGGAGGTGTTGGCACAAGTAATTTATTGACATCAACTGCAAAAGCAATGGTATTATAGGCGTCTAACTCCATGGTTAATCGCCCACCCAAACGAGCATTCATCGGTAGGAAATCCTCATCTCCAGACTCGGTATAAGAAATTTTATTACCAATATTAGAGAAATTGAAACCTGCAGCCCATTGTGCATCTTTTCCATCGAGATCAAACTCTTTACTCTCGTAATAACCCGATAAATCCACTGCAAAAGAAGTCCCTGGCTTAGTAACCGAATAGCTTTCTACACCCATTCCGCCAGTAAGATTCGAGTAGATATAACGCATAGCCAAACCACCCGAAAAGCGCTCAGACAACTTCATGGCATAAGACATATCAAAAGCAAACTCATTAGGGCTGAATGTACTCGTATTGTTCCCTAATTGATCGGTAAACTGAATTTCACCTAAAGAGAAGTAGCGTAAACTACCTCCAAAAGTACTTCTACTATTTAATCTTTTATAAGCAGATAAATAAGCCAAACTGATTTCTGGAACCAATTTACTCAACCAAGGAGTATAGGTTAATGATATTCCATTATCCTCGCCTATAAAAGCCAATTTAGCGGCATTCCAATGAATGGAATTTTGATCGGGAGCAGTAGCTACCCCAACATCACCCATAGCACCTGCTCTTGAATCGGGAGCGATAGAAAGAAAAGGAACCGAAGTAGTAATGGTATTCAATTCGCTGTTATAATAATCTTGCCAATCGGATTGGGCTTGTATATCTAATCCAATAAAGGACATTGCAAGGACTGCAATTAGACTTAATCTTTTCATGTAGCAATTGTTTGTTGAGCAAATATAATCTTTTCCCATAACGAACTAATTATTTAATTAGTATCATTTGATTCGACATTTGCTCTTCAAGTCCTGAATCTTCTGATTTCACATTCAACTTATAAATATACATGCCCTTAGCTAAAGAAGCTCCATATTCAGAACGACCATCCCAATAAACCTCCTCTTCGCTAAAACCAGAACTGTAGATGGCTTTTTCAATGGTTTTCACCAAAACTCCTTGTAAAGTGTAGATATACAAACTCACCTCTAGGTTTTGGTCTGCATGATTATGCTCAAAATAGAAGTTAGTATACTCGCTAAAAGGGTTTGGATAGTTCATCAAATTCGACAAAATCATCTCCTCGCCGGTTACCACCAAGAATTCAGTAAAGGCTTCTGAGGAATTATTATTCACATCCCACACCTTAATCTCCAACTGATGCATACCGTCTTCGAGATTTAAAAAAGGATAAGAAACCTTACCACTTTGATAGGAATCTAAATCAGACTCGTAATAATGATTCAGCACAATCGAGGACTGACTATCGCCATCTAAAACAGCAACAATATCATGACCTATACCGTTACCTGTAGTATTCACACCAGACTCATCAATAATTTCGGCATACAAACTAGGGCTTGCATCGGTAATTCCTCCAGATCGGAATTGATTATTATTCATATAAAGATAGACCTCAGGGCCTGTGAAATCCTCTTCGGCATCGGCATTAAAACCACCGATAGAAAAATCAACATAAGCACCCGTAGCATCTATAACACCATTATCTGCATAAAAGGACATTTTACCATCGCCGTAGGCATAAGCAATATCCAGTGGTACGACAAATTCAAATTCGAATAAACCATTTTCCACAGATACATTTCCAGAGTACAAAACACTTTGTTGCAAGGAGAATATCTCGGGCGCTAATTGCTCATAATCGTTGTTTTGAGTTTGAAGTAAAAAGGGTTTATCATATACCGTAGGTTGCAATACGCCATTAAAATCCTCTAGAATTTCGCCCATCGGATTCATTACTGAACCGTAAACAAGAACTGTAGACAAAGCCTGTAGTGTATCTGTGGCTATTAGATCTTGAAGGTTAACAATAGAATCGAGCTGAATTTTATTTTCAGGAATTGGAAATCGAAGTGCAGGATCGCCCAAAAGGGTGAATCTTCTTTTTCCAGGTGCCGACTGCCCTGCCAAAGCTAAGGTGTTTTTCATACAACGGATAATCTCACCAAAGGTTAAATGCTCTCCAAAATCTTCGGGAATAGCGTATTCATAGAACACCGTTGAAAGCGTTCTCGCATCGGATTCAGTAATGGTTCTAGTAGTTGTAAACAAGGCAATCCCAGCTCCTTTTGAATTGAGCAAAATTTGCTCACCAGCCGAAACTCTAAGCGGATCGTCGTAGCGAGAGAACTCACAAGTAGCCGTTACAAATACGGGCATATTATCGTAATTCTCCCATGCATTAATATCCGAGAGTTCCAATACGCGCTCTTCGGCCCAACCTACTTCACCTCCATGCCCGTAATAATGCATGATAAGGGCTCCCTTATTCACATTATCTACTATTGCTTGTCGCGCATCTGGGTAGCGTTGCCCTCCCGAAGAGGATTGTTGCTGATAGGCATCCAGATAAATCTTATTGATATTATAATTGTGATAAGTCGTGTCCAGTCGATTTGCAATTTTATCTATATTCTGAACCAAACGAAACTCCCAATTCGGATCGTCTACATCATCGGCTACAAAACATAAATTATTGCGCCAATCGCCAAAAGTGTCTCCAGTAGCGTAGTGAATTATTTTGTCCACGGCTTCTTCAGCCTCCTGAATATCCTTTACAACCAAACGCCCAATTCCAATATCCAACTGATCGTAAGGTAAACTTGCTGACTGCCCTTCTGTAGGATCTAACATTCCCAAGAAATCGTCGGTACAATAAGAAGGGCCTAATTTAAAAGAAGAATAAGACTGGAAAGTAGGAACGAAATTATGATCGTCGTACATACCATTATCCTCACCGATAGCTTTATAATCAAAACTTGCATCACCAAATAAGATGACATTTAAAGGCATCTCCTCTTCAGTTAATGCGCGATCGTAAAACATGCGAACATAATCTCTAATGGCTACCAAATCCTGCTTCCCCGAGCTAAACTCATTATAAATCTGGGGAGTGCTAGCAACATTCACGAGAATACCATCTGCCTCACGATGAAAATCAGCCAGTCGATTTGCCTGTTCTAAAAAGTCAGGGTGAGTAACAATTAACAACTCTGCTTGCTCCTGACCATGTAGATTTTGATTTGGCACTAAGCCAACAAAACTAGGCTCTTGATACGTGCTATTTCTACCATCGTGTAAGACAAAGCGCTTTAAAACTTCCGTCTGTACAGAAAAGTTAGAAGTCCCTTGTGAAGAATTCAAAGGGATAGACTTCACAGAAACTGGATCGGTAACATCCCACACCAATAAATCAGTGTTTGTGGTGTTTATTTGAAACTCACTGAGTCTACCCGGAGCAACTGTGCTAGGTTCAGATATCGCAAACTGACCTAAAGTATAATTCAGGGCTCTTTTACTTTGTAATTCTATATAATCTAAATAAGCATAAGCCGATGAATTGCCATTCTTCTCATAAGTCAACTTCAGATCGATAAGCTCATCCGGGCTGATAAATTCGGCATAAGCCTCACCATCATCGACAATGATAGTACTGGAAACAGTAGTTCCCATTGGAACGGATAAAATCTCTTCGCCGTTATGCACACATTTTAAAGAAGTTTGAGATTCCGAACGAGCAACACCTCTTACTTTTAATCGAACTGGCTCACTAGTTAATCGATCTGGGAAATCGAAGTTGAAAGTAAAAGCATCGCTTAAGTCGAAATATTCCCCAAACCACTGACGGCCTGAACTCACCATATTTCTATTTTCCCACTCATGGAAACGATAGTCGGTAAAATAATTAACAGCGTAATTCGATTCACTTAGTTCATCATCAGCAATTCGCTTACCAAAGCTATCTCCTATATGTAAATAGTAATAAGTATAATCGGAGTAAATATTAAGCTGATGAGTAAAAGCTGGGGTGCCCAGCTCTTCATCCCAAACCCATTGATGCGGCCCTTGGGCATAAAATAAAATCAAATCTCCTTGATCAAAAGACTCATCCTCCTCTCCAATTACACGAATTGAATTTTCAGCTAAATCGTTATGTCTAAAAGTATCGTTTAGTTCTGGAAGCATGGATCCCCCATTTCCGTATATCTGAATGTTACGAGGATTAATGGAGTTTACATTCACCCCCATTTCATTTAGTAGATCCTTATCAATTTTGTAAACACCATCGTATTCAACTCTTAATTTATACCAATCACCTTCGGCCAACACCGAATTTTCAATCTCTTTCACTTCTTGTAATTTAAAGTCTTGGTATTCTACATCCAGACTGTAACTAAACTTAGTCACCTTATTATTAGCCTCCACTGGTATATAGGAGAAGATTAAAAAGGGCTTTTTTCGCTCGTAAACTATCTGCCAAGCAAGAGTAGATTCTGGCGAGGACTTTATTAACACCTGCTCCTTTACAGTTAAGGGTGTTTTTTTCTGTACTTGCACCGAAACATGTACTTCCTTTACGTTTTCAGGCAATTGTATTCTTTTTTTATAGACAGGAAGGAAATGCTGGTTAAAGTCATAAAAAGCTTCAGAAAAGCTCAAAGCCTGAATCATTTCACCATCAAGACTCAAATCTATTGCAGGCTCCCAGTCAATCGCTACTTGACTCGTGTACTGAGCATTAAGAATAAATCCCTGAAAAAAAAAGAGGATAAATAGAGGAATTAACTTTCTCATATATATAGTAGGTTACACAAAACAATAACGCTATTTTTTTCGTTCTATTATTAGCAAATTTAAAAAATATTTTGGCACAATTATTTCATATTGAGAGTGGAATTTCGAAAGAGCTTTGAGTACTTACACATCCATGACTCTTTCAAAAAATAATTGTATTATTGTGTTCCCATAAACCCTGTTCTATGACGCAAAACAGACTACTTGTCGCAATAGCATTCCTAGTAATGAGCCTTGGCCAGAAAGCTTTCGCTCAAGACCCCGCATTTACTCAGTTTTATGCCAATCCAATGTACTTAAACCCTGCAATGGCTGGTTCTGCAAACTGTCCACGTGTTTCGATGAACTATCGCAACCAGTGGCCTAACTTAAAGGGTGCATTCCTTACAAATAGTGTATCGATAGACCAAAATATCGAAAAAATTCACGGTGGTTTGGGTTTGATTATTATGAACGACAACCAAGGTGAAGGTGCTTTAACTAGTACTCGTGTAAGTGCAATTTACTCCTACCAATTACAGGTAACTAAGAAACTCACGATACTTACTGGTTTTGAGACTAGCTACCACCAACGCTATTTAGATAAAAGTAAATTAGTCTTCGGAGATCAAATCGACCCAATGGCTGGAATCATCTTCGAAACAAATGAGCCCTTAGATAAGATTGCAGATAACGTATCCTATGTAGATTTCTCTATGGGATTCATGGCTTTCACTAAGCAATATTTCTTTGGTTATGCACTTCACCACTTAACAGAACCTGAAGAAGCATTTATTACTGAAGCAAAATTACCGATGAGCATGACCATTCATGCAGGGGCAAACATCCCAGTTGGGCAAGGTAGAAATATGGGGCTGGTAATGGATGGACCTTTTATCACTCCAAACATCATGTACCAAAGCCAAGCAGGGGCCGAGCAAATAAATATTGGTGCTTCGTTAACTAACGAAACGATATCAGGTGGAGTGTATTACCGCAGCAACATGAACAACTCCGATGCAATACTACTAGTTATAGGTTATCAAAAAGATGCTTACCGATTCGGATACAGTTATGATTATACCGTTTCTGAGCTTTCAGGACTTTCAGGAGGTGCTCACGAGCTCTCCTTAACTATACAGCTAGCCTGTAGAGATAAAAAGAAAAAACTAAAAGCGATTAAATGCCCTAAATTTTAGGTACTTTAGTCGCCCGAAACAACGAAATCAACTAACAACAACTATATAAAACCCATGAAGTTGACTAATTCACTTTCAAAAATACTTTTGTTTAGTTTTGCTATGCTCGCAATCTCCTGCGGCTCAAACAAACACAAAAGCATCTCAAATACAACAGGTTGGAAGATAAATACACCAGCAAATGGTGGTTTTGAAGCCCAACTAAACTATAAACAAGCAACTCCTACAGGGATGGTATTCATCGAAGGTGGTAGCTTTGTGATGGGTAGAACCGAAGAAGATGTGATGATGCAAAATGACGCTTTACCGCGTCAAGTATCCGTAGCATCTTTTTATATGGACGAAACGGAAGTTACAAATGTAGCCTACCGTGAGTACTTATTTTGGTTGAAAAGGGTATTTGGAGAAAGTTACCCAGAAGTTTATTGGAACGCATTGCCAGACACTAATGTTTGGAGAAGCGAACTAAGTTATAACGAACCTTATGTAAATAATTATTTACGTCAGGCCGGATTTAGCTTCTACCCAGTAGTTGGTGTATCATGGCTACAAGCACAAGATTATTGTGCATGGAGAACTGATCGTGTAAACGAATTGGCTTTGATTAAGTCTGGTGGACTTAAACACAACCCAGCTCAATTTGACGATGACAACTTCAATACAGAAACTTACCTTTCGGGTCAGTATGTTGGAAAACAGAAAAAATCTTACAGAGATATGGCTAACCTTAAAAACAAAAAGGGACGTATTGGCCGTAAAGAAGATGGTCGTTTAGTACCTGAATACAGACTACCAACTGAAGCAGAATGGGAATATGCTGCTTGGGGTCTACTAGGGAACTCAATTGAAGGGAATGTTGCTTACGGTAAATACTACCCATGGGACAGACATTCACTACGCGACAATAGAAAACAATTCCAAGGAGAGTTTTTAGCAAACTTCAAAAGAGGTGGTGGAGATAACATGGGTATCGCTGGTTCTCTGAACGATGCTGGAGCGCGTACAATGGAAGTTAGGTCATTCCCTCCAAACGATTACGGTCTTTATGATATGGCTGGTAATGCTGCTGAATGGGTCTTAGACGTATACCGTCCATTAAACGAAGGTCAAGATGGCTTTATGCCTTTCCGTGGTAACATCTTTACTGAGAAAGCTATCGATGAAGAAGGGTATGTATTAGAAGCTGATTCATTAGGTAGAATGCAAATACGTGAAACACTTGCTGATAACAACAGAAGAAACTACCAAAAAGCAAACAATACTGATGTATTGGATGGCGATATTGAATCGAGTATTTACTTCATGAAAGGCGATGCAGGTGGAGAAGTTGCTATGTATGATTACGGTAAAACAACGCTTATCAACAATAGAGTACATGTTTACAAAGGTGGTTCGTGGAAAGAACGTTCTTACTGGTTAAGTCCAGGTGCTCGTAAATTCTTGAACGACGATATGTCAACTGATGATATTGGTTTCCGTTGTGTGGTAGATAGAATGGGTTCTCAAAACCTTGCTCCTAACAAGAAGAAAGCTAGAAAGTTTAAAAAGCAATAGAAAATAGTTCTATATTGAAGCCTCCTCCGTATACACGGTGGGGGCTTTTTTTATTCCTATGAAATCGATTAAAGAAATATATCAATTATACCTCGACTGCACAGCTGCATGTACCGACACTAGATCTATTGAGGAGAACAGTATCTTTTTCGCCCTCAAAGGGCCTAATTTCAACGCCAACACTTTAGCATACAAAGCACTCGAAGATGGAGCCTCCTACGCAATAGTTGATGAGGAAAAATATGTTTTAGACAATAGATATATACTTGTTAAAGATGCATTGGAGAGCTTGCAACAATTAGCAAAGCACCATAGGCAACAATTAAAATGCCCTATAATTGCCATTACAGGTACAAATGGAAAAACAACCAGTAAGGAACTTTGCCTACAAGTATTAAAACAGAAGTATAAAACTACTGCCACTAAAGGGAATTTGAACAACCATATTGGTGTTCCCTTAAGTCTACTATCTATTCCTTTAGACACAGAAATGGCAATAATTGAGATGGGCGCAAATCACCTAGATGAGATTGACTTTTTATGTCGCTTAGCGGAACCTGACTTTGGCGTAATCACCAATGTAGGGAAAGCACATTTGGAAGGTTTTGGTTCTTTAGAAGGTGTTTTAAAAACTAAGACTGAGCTCTATAGGTACCTCAATGAGCAAGAAGGATTCATTTTCCACAAGGACAATCAGCAAATACTAATTGAACAGCTACCCGAAAACTGCGAACACTATAGTTACGGTCAACTAAATTCGAGCACCTGTAGAGTAGAAATGTTGGGAGCACAACCATTTGTTTCGGTTAAAGTTGATAATCAAACTATTAATAGCAGATTAATAGGCGCCTATAACTACGACAATATAGCCTTGAGTATTGCAATGGGTTTACACTTTGAAGTTCCTATCGGTGACATTAAAGTGACCATTGAAAATTACAACCCTCAAAACAATCGTTCTCAAATAGTCGAGAAAGAAAATAACACCATTCTTTTAGATGCTTATAATGCAAATCCCATGAGCATTGAAAAAGCCATTGAGAATATTCAATCTATAGAACACTCAAATAAGGTGATGATTTTAGGGGATATGTTTGAATTAGGCGAAGAGTCAAAAAAAGAACATTTGAACATTATCAACCACTGCCTGAGCTCTGGAGTAAATCACGTGTATTTAGTTGGATTGGAATTTCACAGTGTAAATGCGACTCAATTTGCATCATTCAAGACCACAAACGAATTAGCATTATACATAAAAAAACACCCCATAAAGGATGCTTTTGTATTGATTAAAGGATCTAGAGGGATGAAACTCGAAAGCCTTTTAGAAGACTTGTAAGCCTTAGTTTTCAGCGAAAACACTTTGATGATGAACGATACTCGTTTAGAGCTTTTTAGCAAAATCATCCATATTACAGCCGCCAAAATCACCTGAACTCATCAGCAAGACTATCGATGAATCATCTATTTCAGCTTTCACTTTATCCAGGCAAGAAACTCCTTGATCGAAAACCTCTAAATCACTTCTATCGAAACTTCTGAATACCGTTTCTTTATCGAGTTCCTTTAGCTTTTTATGAGCCACAGCTTTTGGATCGTAAAACACCAAGGCTGTATCCGAAGCATCCATAGCCCCCTTGTATTCTTTTAAGAATTCTTCATTCAAACTACTAAAGGTGTGAAGCTCTAATGCTGCGATAACCTTCCTATTTGAAAACTGCTCCTTTACGGCTTTTACTGTAGCCTTAACTTTAGAAGGCGAATGGGCGAAATCTTTATAAACTGTTAAGCCTTCTCGCTCTTGTATCTTTTCCAATCTTCGGGATGCCCCTTTAAACGACTCCATCGCCTTGAAAAAGGCCTGATCAGAAATCCCTATTTCCTTACAGAGATTCAAAGCCCCCATCATGTTTAGCAGATTGTGATTACCGAAAATCTCCAAAGTACTCTCCCCCCAACTATGTCTCAAATAGGTTTTCCCATCTTCAATACGGAAATCTGGAAGACTGTAAGCCGATACTCTATAATCCGAATTGCTCTTACAAATAGACTGTAAGTGTTCATCTTCTGAACAAAAAGCTAAAAACCCATCCGATTCTATACTTTGAATGAAAATCTTGAATTGCTCTAGATAATTTTCAAAAGTTGGAAACACATTAATATGATCCCAAGCTACGCCACTTAACAAGGCTATATGAGGCTTGTATAAGTGGAATTTAGGGCGCAAATCGATTGGTGAGGATAAGTACTCATCGCCCTCTAAAATAATTAAAGGAGCATCGCTTAATTTAACCATCGTCTCGAAACCGTCTAACTGTGCTCCCACCATATAATCGGTTTCTACACCACACATATTCAACACGTGTAACACCATCGACGTAATGGTCGTCTTACCATGACTACCACCTATCACTACGCGTTTTTTATCTTTCGATTGCTCGTACAAATATTCCGGATAAGAGTAAATAGCCAACCCGAGCTCCTGAGCTTTCAGTAGTTCAGGGTTATCCTTTCGAGCATGCATACCCAAAATAATGGCATCCAAATCGCTATGGATTCGCTCCGGAAACCAGCCCATCACTTCAGGTAATATTCCTGCTTTCTCCAAGCGACCTTTTGAAGGCTCAAAAATCGCATCGTCAGATCCGCTTATATGATATCCCTTTTGATGAAGAGCCAAGGCTAAATTGTGCATAGCCGCACCGCCAATCGCTATAAAATGTACTTGCATAGTGTATCTTTGTAGATAGGAAAGATATAAATTCGATTCGCAATGAAAAAACTAAGCACACTATTCCTCCTTCTCATTTTACTAGGCTCTTGTAAAATTGTAAATCCTGAGATACAACCTGAAGACTCAAATGCCTTGTGGATTGAAATCAAGCATACGGGATGTTACGGCACTTGTCCAATATACAATTGGAAAGTATATGCCAATGGCGATTTACAATACCAAGCCATGCGCTTTACCGAGTTTATTGGAGTGAAAGAAGCAAGTATGAGCGATAGAGAATTATTCAAATTCTACAGTTCTTTAAAAGGCTATAATCTTATCCCGATTGATACGACCCATCGAGACCGAGCCATTGATTTACCGAGCACCATTTTAAGGGTCTATTCAAAAAATACCGATAATTATCGGGAAGTGAAATGTATGGGGACTTGCAGTGAAGTATATCACAAAAAAATATTCAAAGTCGAAGATGTTTTATTCGAAATAATGGAGGAACAAAATAGGCAGTAAATTCAACTGAAAAGACCTACCAAGCCTATTATAATCAATTCGATAGATAGGCCTGAATAATCTGCTACAAAAGGGCCCTTTGCCAACTATAATGGCCTTACAAACAAAAGGCCGCTTCACAACAGAAGCGGCCTTTCTTTTATATATTCATACCCTTAAAGAATAATTAACTTTTTGGTTTGCTTATAATCATCTGTATCAAAGCCGATATAATAAGTACCTGCATCCCATCTAGAACTATCAAAATAAATCGTGTGCTTACCTTTTTCAAAATCTTGATAACTAATTGTCTCAAGTATTTCGCCTAGCACGTTAAACAACTGAATCTTAACGCTAAACGCCTTCTCGAAGCCAAAAGATAATGTTGTTTTGCTTGCCGTAGGATTCGGAAGTATTTCAAATAAATTAACAGAGAAATCAGGAGTCTCGAAAGAATTACAATCCTCTAAATAAAATCAAAAATTATACCATTAATTAAACTCAAATAAAGAACGGGAAATTAAGCTATAAGAAGTTTCAAGGACCAAATTATATCTCCCAAAAACAAACATAGATAATACAATTGACAGCCCTACATAATCAACTACAAAACCGTATATTTGCTGACTATCAGAAATTTTGAATAGAGAAGACGCGATGATAAACATTACATTACCAGACGGAACGGTAAAAAAATATCCAAAAGGTAGCACTGCTATGCAGGTTGCCGAAGGTATTAGTAGTGGCTTGGCAAGAAATGTACTTGCGGCTAAAGTGAACGGCGAAGTGTGGGATGCCACTCGAGCTATGAACGAAGATGCTAGTCTTAAACTTCTCACCTGGAATGATGATAATGGTAAGATGGCTATGTGGCACTCTTCGGCTCACCTTATGGCTGAGGCCCTTGAAGCTTTATACCCAGGCATCAAACTTGCCATTGGACCTCCTATAGAAAATGGTTTCTATTACGATATCGACTTTGGCGAACACAGCTTTTCTTCGGATCATTTCCCACAAGTGGAAAAGAAAATGCAAGAATTGGCTCGTCAAAAAAATAGTTTCGAGCGCATAGAAATATCTAAAGAAAAAGCCATTTCTTATTTCCAAGAAAAGGATGATGAATACAAGCTGGAATTACTTGAAGGCTTAGAAGACGGAGAAATCACCTTCTATAATCAAGGTGAATTTACCGACCTTTGTAGAGGGCCTCACATTCCTCATACAGGGTTCATTAAAGCTATTAAACTCCTCAAAACAGCAGGTGCTTATTGGAGAGGAGACGAAAACAACAAACAATTAACCCGAATTTACGGAATTACGTTCCCTAAGAACAAAGAGCTTACTCATTATCTTGAGATGCTCGAAGAGGCTAAGCAAAGAGATCACCGTAAATTAGGTAAAGAGATGGAGCTCTTTACATTCTCACAAAAAGTAGGACAAGGTTTGCCACTTTGGTTGCCTAAAGGAGCTGCATTGAGAGAGCGCCTAGAAAGCTTCTTAAAAAAAGCACAGACGGTTGCTGGTTACGATCCCGTAATCACCCCTCATATTGCCAATAAAGATTTATACGTTTGTTCGGGACATTACGAAAAATACGGTGCGGATTCATTCCAACCCATTAAAACTCCTAACGAAGGAGAAGAGTTTTTCTTGAAACCAATGAACTGCCCTCACCACTGTGAGATATACAAAACAAAACCGCGTTCGTACAAAGACCTTCCAGTTCGATTTGCTGAATTTGGAACGGTTTATCGCTATGAGCAAAGTGGCGAATTACATGGGTTAACGCGCGTTAGAGGATTTACTCAAGATGATGCGCATCTATTTGTTCGACCAGATCAGGTTCACGAAGAATTTGAAAATGTAATCGACCTAGTTCTTTATGTGTTTAAAGCCTTAGGATTCGAAGATTTTACCGCTCAAATTTCTTTGAGAGATCCAGAGAACAAAGCAAAATACATTGGTAGTGATGAGAATTGGGATCTTGCCGAACAAGCGATCATCGATTCTGCAGAAAATAAAGGCCTTACAACTACTATAGAATATGGCGAGGCAGCTTTTTATGGCCCTAAGCTCGACTTTATGGTGAAGGATGCTATAGGTAGATCGTGGCAATTGGGTACTATTCAGGTAGATTACAATTTACCAGAGCGTTTTGAATTGGAGTATACCGGTTCTGATAATCAAAAACATCGCCCAGTAATGATTCATAGAGCACCATTTGGTTCTATGGAGCGCTTTATTGCGGTATTGCTAGAACACTGTGCTGGAAAGTTCCCACTTTGGTTAACACCCGACCAAGTTTTGATACTTCCGATTAGTGATAAATACATGGATTATAGTAAGGAAGTTTTAAATTCGCTTAAAATTTCCGATATTCGCGCCGAGATTGACGAACGTAGTGAAAAAACCGGTCGTAAAATCCGGGATGCAGAAGTTCGTAAAATACCTTATATGCTGATTGTTGGAGAACGAGAAGCCACTGAAGGACAAGTTTCTGTAAGACGCCATGGGGGTGAAGACCTTGGAAGCATGAGCTTAGAGGGGTTCAAAAGCCTTATGAATAAAGAGATTACAGAGAATATTGACGAGTTTGTTGTTTAATTAAAGTTAGGAGGAAAGAGCCATAGCAATTAGAAGAAGACGTAGTAGAGGCCCCGGTCGTGTCATTAAAGAAAATGCACACAATATTAACCGTGCCATTAAAGCCCCTGAAGTTCGTCTCTCAGGAGAGAACATCGAAGAGGGAGTTTACCCAACGCGTAAAGCCCTAGAGCTTGCTGAAGAGCAAGGTTTAGACTTAGTAGAGATTGCTGCTAAAGCAAAACCTCCAGTTTGTCGTATTGTGAATTATAATAAGTTCCTTTACGATCAGAAGAAGAAACAAAAAGAAATGAAAGCTAAAGCCTCGAAAGTGGTGATTAAGGAAATTCGTTTCGGACCGAATACTGATGATCATGATTTCGAGTTTAAACTGAAACATGCCAAGAAATTCTTGGAAGATGGATCTAAGCTAAAAGCTTTCGTGTTCTTTAAAGGACGTTCTATCTTATTTAAAGATAAAGGAGAAATATTATTGCTACGCTTTGCACAGGAGTTGGAAGACTTCGGTAAAGTGGAACAATTACCAAAATTGGAAGGTAAACGTATGATTATGTTTATCACTCCAAAGAAGAAGTAAAAAAGAAACATATTTAGGGAAATAAAGAGGAAAGATCATGCCTAAGATGAAAACCAAATCCAGTGCCAAAAAGCGTTTTAAGCTTACAGGAACTGGTAAAATTAAGAGAAAGCACGCTTTCAAAAGTCATATTCTTACTAAGAAATCGACTAAACAAAAGCGTAACTTAACTAAGTCAGGCTTAGTTCACAAAAGTGACGTAGCTAATGTTAAACAACAATTGTGTTTAAAATAAACACAATAGAGTTTATTAATTAACCCTGGGTTTAGCACCTAAGAGCTTCGTAAGAAGACGCTGAGCACAAAAAAATTAACAATATGCCTAGATCAGTAAATCACGTTGCTTCAAGAGCACGTAGAAAAAAAGTCATTAAACTTGCCAAAGGTTATTTCGGTAGAAGAAAGAACGTTTGGACAGTAGCGAAAAACGCTGTTGAAAAAGGACTTCAGTACGCATACAGAGACCGTAAGGTTAAGAAAAGAAACTTTCGTTCTCTTTGGATCCAACGTATTAACGCTGGAGCTCGCCAACACGGTTTGACTTACTCTCAACTAATGGGAGCAGTTCACGCTAATAATATCGAATTGAACCGTAAGGTTTTAGCCGATTTAGCAATGAACCACCCTGAAGCTTTTAAAGCTGTAGTTGACAAAGTGCGTAAATAATAGCATAACCTTTCCTAAATATGCAAAAAGGCTGTCTCTCGAGATAGCCTTTTTTTTGTTTAAATCTTATCAAAGTCAACTAATAACATAATGAGATTGAGTCTTCTATTCATGACTCTTAAAAACAACTGGACATCCCATTATGTAATAAATACAAATCCTCATCTTTTCGTGGGGAGGTGTCACAACGTGACAGAGGGGTGAAATAAATTAGTCATCTATAGACAAGCATAAATCAAAAAAAGGCGATAATTTCTAGACCAAAAAAAGCCCCCGACATCTCGGAGGCTTTATCATTTGTTAAACGTATTACTTACCAATCCTCTTCAAGGCATCAATAGCTGGTACGTAAGAAGGCTCAATCATTAAACACGTTCTGTAATCCGACTCTGCTTTTACAATTTCCTTAGAAAGCTCATAAGCGTAAGCACGGCCAAAGTAAGCTTCCAAATAAGACATATCGTTTGCAATGGCTTTGGTGAAATTATCGATAGCACGCGGATAATCGCCAGCAAAAACGGCTATAACAGCAATATTATGAAGCGAACTCTTATGCTCAGGGTTTATCTCTAACACTCTATGATAAGCCTCAATAGCTGCGTTATAAGCCTCTAATGTTTGATAGAACATCCCAACCTTATAATGGATATCATAACGGTAAGGACGCAAATTCAATGCGGCATTAAAATAATCGATTGCTAAAAGATCTCCTTTACCGCTGTAAAGCACTCCCAACAAATCGTAAGCAGCAAACAGTTCTTGATTTTCGTTGATGGCACTCTGAACATATTTCACTGCCTTTACGGTATCCTTTTGGGCCAATGCAATATTACCCGTTAAGAAAAGTGCACCCGCATTACGAGCATCAAACTTCAGTACTTCGTTCAGCTTTTGTTGTCCTAACTTTAACTCACCAACAGCCAAATACATTTCGGCTAAACTCAAACGACAATCAACATTCTCAGGATCTAACTTAGCACAGCGCTCCCAATTATCGCGAGCAGTACGGCTGTCATTAGTTATATAATTCAACTCACCGAAAGAATACCAATACTCCGCCTTGGTAGAATCTAATTGCAAGGCTTTTTGAAAATCGAAAGCCGCAGAATTAACATCATTGTTCTCAATATGAAAATGAGCGCGCTCAAAATACCATGTAGCATGTAGAGTATCTTTAGAAATTAAATTCGATAAAGAATCCATCTTAAAGATATGTGTAGGAATAGAATCGTTTGTTACAGATGCACTATTCGATTTCTCTGTGTTTTGAGAACAAGAAGCCAATAAAAGCCCAAGGCCAACAAATAAGTATTGTTTCATCACTATAATTTATGAGAAAAGAACCCTTTCAGGTTCTTTCTTAATCGTTTTGAATTTTTTCGATAATCTTAGCTTCAATCTCTTCAGCTAAATCTGGGTTATCAACGAACAGTTTTTTTACAGCATCTCTACCTTGACCTAATTTAGTATCCCCATAGCTAAACCACGAGCCACTCTTTTTCACTACTTCGTATAGAACTCCAAGGTCGACTAACTCACCTACTTTAGAAATCCCTTCGCCATACATGATATCAAACTCAGCTTTACGGAAAGGAGGTGCAACCTTATTTTTCACAACCTTCACTCTCGTGCGGTTACCAATCACTTTCTCACCATCTTTTAACTGCGTACTTCTACGGATATCTAAACGTACCGAAGCATAGAACTTCAGAGCGTTACCACCAGTAGTTGTTTCAGGATTCCCAAACATCACCCCAATCTTTTCTCTCAACTGGTTAATGAACATACAAGTACAACCTGTTTTAGAAATTGTTGCCGTTAACTTTCTCAAAGCTTGAGACATCAATCGAGCGTGTAATCCCATTTTCGAATCACCCATCTCACCTTCAATTTCAGCCTTTGGAGTTAAAGCAGCAACAGAGTCAATCACAATAATATCAACAGCTCCTGAGCGTATCAAGTTCTCAGTAATCTCTAAAGCTTGCTCTCCAGAGTCTGGCTGAGCTATGATTAGATTCTCAATATCAACACCTAAATTTTCAGCGTAAAAACGATCAAAAGCATGCTCGGCATCAATAAATGCAGCAATACCTCCCGCCTTTTGAGCCTCGGCAATAGCATGAAGAGCAAGGGTTGTTTTACCCGACGATTCTGGTCCGTAAATCTCTACAATACGTCCTTTAGGATATCCGCCTATTCCCAAGGCTAAATCTAAACCTAATGAACCCGATGAAATACTGGCAATATCAACACTAGCAATATCGCCTAACTTCATCACAGCACCTTTTCCATAGGTCTTCTCCAACTTATCCATGGTAAGCTGTAGGGCCTTCAATTTTGCTTCTCTTTCCTTTTCCATAATTTCCTTGTTTTCTGAAGTAAATAACTCACTTCGTGATGACAACTTGTGTCAATCAATATTTAATACGAGTCCATTATTTGATTATAATGATCTTTCGTCTTCACTTTAGTATAAATCTGTTCGATGATTCCATTCTCGTCAATCACAAAAGTAGTTCTGTGAACTCCGTCGTATTCACGACCCATAAATTTCTTAGGACCCCAAACACCAAAAGCCTGAATCACTTCTTTTTCTTCATCAGCTAAAAGGGAAAAAGGGAAGTTATACTTGGCAATAAATTTTTGGTGGCGGACTTCGGAATCAGGACTCACACCCAAAACCTCAAATCCACTTTTGAGAAGGGCTTCATAGTTCTCACTCAAATTACACGACTCGGCAGTACAGCCAGGGGTCATATCCTTAGGGTAAAAATAAAGTACTAGTTTCTTCCCTGAATAATCAGACAAGCTTTTAGTATTCCCATTTTCATCTTTAGCAGAAAAATCAGGGGCTTTATCCCCCACCTTCAAAGTTATCATGAAATCTCGTTTTGTTACATTCAAAAATAAAAAAATGCCCTTTGCATACACTAGCAAAAGGGCAGTAATTATTAACAAATAATAAATTTACAATCTCAAACTAATTCTTCGAAATATGTATCGCAGGAATCGTTTTTGAACGTAGTGTAGTCGTAGATTTCGCGTAGTCGAGAACAAAACGAAGTGCTTTTTCTGAGGGACTTTGCGAAGATCTATTTAGTGAGCGTGATGATTTTCCGGAATCTTTAGACAGTCCGGTACTGCCATAGAGTGTAAATGGTTTTGCCATAACTTTGATTTAAATTCATAGCTATAACGCAAGCATCTACTGTTTATTATAGACGAATTATCATATCCTTTAACAACCCAACAGCCAGCGGGATTAGATGATAATTCACAAATTATACAAGTCTCAAACAAGATTTAACAAAGGCCTTTATCACCTTTTTCGAAGTCTATATAAATCAATAGCGTAAATATTTCCTGAAACCTTGGAAGGAAATTAGCTGTTGATTTATGGTTTTGTGTAGCAAAAAGACCATGAAAAAGCACATTTTCATTGGTTCGTTTCTTTGGGTGAGCAAAGAAATGAACGGACAATAGATTATAAACTTAAATTCAACTGATGTTTTTGCTGTAATTTCCTAAGATTGATAATCGCATAACGCATTCTCCCCAAGGCAGTATTAATGCTAATATCGCATTGCTCGGCAATATCTTTAAAACTCATACCTGCATAATAACGCATTTCGAGAACTTGTTTTTGTTCTACCGATAAATAAGTAATTAAGTTTCGAAGGTCTTCAAACACTTGACTCCTCACCATATCACTCTCCGCACTAGGTGCCACATCGCTAATAACATCAAAAATATCGAAGTCGTCGTTTGGGCGAACCATTCGTACTCTTGCTGTTTTGCGGAAATGGTCAATCACCAAATTGTGAGCTATACGCATGGTCCAAGAGATAAATTTACCCTCTTCATTATAGCGCCCTGCTCTAAGTGTATTGATAACTTTGATAAAAGTATCTTGAAAAATATCATTGGCGATATCTTCATCACGTACTTTTGAAATGATAAATGAAAAGATTTTATCCTTATAACGAAGGATTAAATGTTCGATTGCTAAAGTGTCGCCAGAAATAAAGGCACTAACGAGTTGTTGATCAGATTTTTTTTGCACACACATATACTACCGTTTTGGTTAAACATCCAATTAAAATGAAATAGGTAGAAATGCTTTATAGGCAAAAAATGTTTTCGTTAGTAAAAGATTTGGTCTAATATAGAGCTTTTCAACAATCGTACCAAACCATAAATTTCTTAAGTTTGCTTTTCGGCACGAATAAGACCTCTATGAAAGAATTTGATCAGCTAGATTCAAAAGAATATATCCTTATAAAAGGAGCACGTTTACACAATTTAAAAAATGTGAATGTGGCAATTCCTCGCAATAAACTTGTGGTAATCACTGGTCTTTCGGGTTCTGGCAAATCCAGTTTAGCCTTCGACACGCTTTATGCCGAAGGACAAAGGCGCTATGTAGAGAGTCTTTCGTCGTATGCACGACAATTTTTGGGCAGATTAAACAAGCCCGAAGTTGACAGCATTAAGGGTATTGCCCCTGCTATTGCCATCGAACAAAAGGTGAATTCTAAAAACCCTCGTTCAACGGTAGGCACGAGTACCGAGATTTACGATTATATGAAGTTGCTTTTTGCAAGAGTGGGTAGAACCTATTCTCCCGTTTCGGGCAAAGAAGTAAAAAAGCATCAAGTGCAGGATGCTGTCGATTATATCCTCAAAAAAGATGAGGGATCAAAATTTCTACTCTTAGCTCCAGCTCATCTCGACGAGAGAGACCCTAAGCTTTACCTTCAGATGCTTTTGCAACAAGGGTATCTTAGACTGAAGCACGAAGGAGAAATACTCCGTATTGAAGACCTTTTAGAAAAAGAGTTTGAGCTAGACGATAAATTTTACCTCGTTATCGATCGTCTGAGCATCAAGCACGACGAAAACTTCTCTGAGCGCCTAGCCGATTCTATTCAGACCTGCTTTCACGAAGGGCGAGGTGAATGTTTGATAGAATTTAGTTCAGGTGAACAACAACTGTTCAGCAATCGTTTTGAAATCGATGGAATAAATTTCGAAGAGCCGAGTACTCATTTCTTTAGCTTTAACAACCCTTATGGAGCTTGTAAAACGTGCGAAGGCTACGGTAGTGTTGTAGGGATTGATAAAGAATTGGTGATTCCCAACTCTGGGCTTTCCATATACGAAGATGCCCTTGCCTGTTGGAAAGGCGAAACGCTTTCGAAATACAAAAACGAACTGATTGCCAATGCCGAAAATTGGGACCTTCCTATCCATAAATCCTATTACCAATTAAGTAAAAAGCAAAAGGATATTATTTGGAAGGGTAAAGATTCCTTTATTGGTATTCATCGGTTTTTTGAGAAGCTAGAAAAGAAAAACTATAAAATACAGAATCGTGTTTTACTCTCGAGATACCGAGGTAAAACCACCTGTAGCGAATGTGAAGGCAAGCGACTTCGAAAAGAAGCATCCTATGTAAAGATAGGTGGCTATTCGATTATGGAGCTTGTTGATATGCCTATCGATACTTTACAAAAGACCATGGATTCCATGGTACTCGACAAATACGAAAAAAAAATCGCCGGTAGATTACTGCTAGAAATCCGCAAGCGCATTCAATTTCTATTAGATGTTGGCTTAAGCTATTTGAGTCTTAACCGTCGATCTTCAACACTTTCGGGTGGAGAGTCTCAGCGTATCAACTTGGCAACCTCTCTGGGGAGTAGCTTGGTGGGTTCCATGTATATTTTGGATGAACCGAGTATTGGACTTCACTCCAGAGATACAGAGCGCTTGATTAAAATATTACGCGATCTGCGCGATTTAGGAAATACCGTTATCGTTGTGGAGCACGACGAGGACATTATGAAAGCCGCCGATTTGATTATTGACATGGGACCATTAGCAGGAATGCACGGTGGTGAATTAGTCTTTAGTGGCACTCATGCTCAAATTGAAACCGATAAAAAGAGCATGACCGCGAAGTATTTAAACGGTACGCTAAATATTGACATCCCTAAAAAGAGAAGCTGGACAGATGCTATAAAAATTACGGGCGCTCGTCAAAACAATCTAAAAAATGTTGACGTGAGCATTCCTCTGAATGTGTTAACCGTAGTTAGTGGTGTGAGTGGTTCTGGGAAAAGTAGTTTGATTAAAAACATATTCTACCCAGCATTGGTAAAAGCCCTTGGCGGTTATGGCCCTAAAGCAGGGCATTACGACAGCCTTACGGGAGCCATCAACCAGATAAAGTCGGTGGAATTTATCGACCAAAATCCTATTGGGAAATCCTCACGATCCAATCCCGTAACCTATATCAAGGCCTATGACGAGATACGTAACCTTTACGCACATCAAGCTTTATCGGAGGCAAGAGGCTATAAGGCCAAACACTTTTCCTTCAACACCGTTGGTGGTCGTTGCGACCATTGCGACGGAGAAGGTGAAGTGACCATCGAAATGCAATTTATGGCCGATGTACACCTAGAGTGTGAACATTGTAAAGGGAAGCGTTTTAAAGATGAAGTGCTGGAAGTGAAATTCGAAGAGAAAAATATTTTCGACATCCTCGACTTAACAGTTGATGAAGCCATAGAATTCTTCCAAACGACAGAGCAAACAAAAATATCGAGACGCCTACAACCACTTCAAGATGTGGGACTGGGATATATTCATTTAGGTCAAGCATCTTCTACCCTTTCGGGTGGGGAAGCACAACGTGTAAAGCTGGCTTCCTTCTTAGGAAAAGGAAAGTCCCACGGACAAGTATTCTTCATTTTTGATGAACCTACCACGGGACTGCATTTCCACGATATCAAAAAACTCTTAGAATCCTTTAATGCACTCATCGAAAATGGGCATTCTATTTTAGTCATCGAGCACAATCCGGATGTAATTAAATGTGCCGACTGGCTCATAGACCTAGGTAAAGAAGGTGGCGAAAAAGGTGGTGAGTTGATGTTTGAAGGAATGCCTGAAGAGATCATCAAACACAAAGACAGCTTAACAGGGAAATATCTGAAGGAGAAGTTTTAGGAAATAGTTGTTGGTTGTTAGTCGGTGGTCGGTGGAAAACCTAGAATGGAAACTACTTACTCTTCACTAACTAAACTGCATCTCAAAGAGTTTGCTATAATAACCTTTCTTCTCTAGGAGTTCGTAGTGACTTCCTTCTTCAACAATACGCCCTTTATCCATTACTAGGATTTTATCGGCATTTCGAATGGTTGCCAATCGGTGTGCAATAATTATTGAAGTTCTGTTTTCTGTAATTTTCTCAATGGCGTTCTGAATGAGCAGTTCCGTATGTGTATCTACTGAAGAAGTTGCTTCGTCTAAAATGAGAATCCCCGGCTTACACACATAAGCTCTTAAAAAGGCAATCAACTGTCGCTGCCCAGCGGAGAGCATCACCCCTCTTTCGCGCACATTATAATCGTAGGCTCCTGGTAGCTCTTCAATAAATTCAGATACACCTATTGCTTCGGCTGCCGCTTTCACTTCTTCTAGAGGAATATCCTTATCGAGCACTATATTTTTATAGATAGAGTCTGAAAACAAAAAGACATCTTGTAACACCAAAGCCAATTGCTTGCGCAGAGAGTTCAATTCGTATTCCGAAATATCCTTTTCATCGACCAAAATACTCCCAGAATCTCTATTGTAAAAACGCAATAATAAGCTCACAATGGAGCTTTTCCCAGCTCCAGTAGCACCAACGAGGGCTAACTTTTCTCCAGGCTCAATGGTGAACGAAATGTCTTTTAAAATAGGCTCTCCCTTTTTATAGGAGAAGTTCAGATGCTTAAACTCCACCTTACCCTTTATATGCTCCAATAAATGAGTCCCTTGATTATCAACATGCTCATCGGTATCCAAAATCTTAAACACTCTGTTAGAGGCTATAATCCCTCTTTGAAGGGTGTTTACTCTATCTGCCAATTGTCTTACCGGTCTAAAGAGCATATTTATCAATAAGATAAAAGCCATCATTAAACCAAGGCTTACATCACCACCTAGAATCATATTCACTCCTCCATACCAAACCATCAAACCAAGTGCTAAAGCACTCATAATTTCAATAACGGGTAGGAAAATGGAGAAATACCAAATCGCTCTAATGGTTGCTTGTCGGAAGTCTTTATTAATCACTTTGAAGTTCTCAAACTCGGCTTCTTCACGGTTAAAAATCTGAACAATCTTCATCCCCGTGACATGCTCTTGAACAAAAGTATTCAACTTAGAAATAGCAGAACGCTCATCTTCGAAGGCACTTTTCATAGCCCTCTGGAAATACATAGTTGCCAACATAAGTACTGGGAATACAGATAGAGAAACCAAGGTTAGCGTGACGTCTTTGTAGAACATCCACGAGAGGATGATAACAATTTTAAAAACATCTCCAAAAATGACAATAATCCCATGCGAGAATATTTCAGCAATGGTTTCGATGTCCGACACAGATCGAGTTACCAAAGCGCCAATTGGAGTTTTATCAAAAAAGCCAAGCTTAAAAGAGAGTATCTTCTTGTAAACCTTTTCGCGCATATCTTTAATCACGCTCTGCCCAATCCAGTTGGCAGCATACATAAAAAAGAACTGTACGAAAGACTCCATGATCAATAATCCAACCATGATAAGGGTATAATGCAAGAGCATCTCCTTATCATTACCAATAATGAAATTATCGACTGTATATTCTATTAAAATTGGGCGTGTAATAGAGAGCAAGCCCAACAGGATTGTAGAAAATACCGTTAGGTTAAACACCCAGCGATAAGGCTTCACAAAGCTCATTATCCGCTTAAGAATACCTAAATCAATAATCGATTTTTTAGAATCAGAGGCCATATACAATATCTTTAGGATAATCAACTTTCACCAAATATAATCCGTGAGCAGGGGCCGATACGCCAGCCTCTCCTCGATCTTTTTTGGTGATAATCTCTTTAAAATTCTCAACAGACATTTTACCTTTCCCCACTTCCACCAAAGTACCTACCACAGCACGCACCATATTTCGCAAAAAGCGATCTGCCTGAATGGTAAACACCCACTTATCATCTACTAATTCCCACTTCGCCAGGCGAATATCACAAATATGTGTTTTTACATCGCTGTGTATTTTAGCAAAACTTGAGAAATCGTTCACTTCCAACAGATGAGAAGCCGCCTTGTTCATAGCATCAAAATCGAGGTCGTTATACAAAAGCCAAGCGCGCTCTTTCAAAAATGGGTTTTTCTCTTGACAAAGCCAGTATTCATAGGTTCTAGCGGTGGCATGAAAGCGCACATGAGCATCGTCGGCAACAGGGAAAATAGATTTTATGACGATTGCATCAGAGATATATGCATTCAAGCGGTAACAAAGTTTTTCTAAATCGATATCCTTATCCGTATCAAAATGAGCATACATCTGCTTGGCATGAACACCAGTATCGGTTCGCCCAGCACCCAGAATCATCACTTCCTCTTTTAAAAGAACTGATAAGCCTTTATTGATTTCCCCTTGTACACTTACAGCATTGGGCTGTATTTGCCATCCGTGGAAATCCGTTCCTCTGTATGCTAAGCTGATAAAATACCTCACTAATTATCTATTTCTCCAAAAATAAAGCAAAGTTTGGAACTTGAAGGTTAATAGTTGGGAATTGTGAAGAGCGAAGAGTGATGAATGAAGAGTGATGAGTAAAGTGTGAAGAGTGAAGAACAAAGTGTAAAGTGTGAAGTGTGAAGAATGAAGTGTGAAGAGCGAAGAGTGATGAATGAAGAGTGATGAGTAAAGTGTGAAGAGTGAAGAACAAAGTGTAAAGTGTGAAG
>Ga0207966_1000089_pt1 | contig 47259 bp, 41 predicted proteins | sample Knorr_S23_td_NAD_FD_185611 | JGI IMG/M metagenome (GOLD analysis project Ga0207966, IMG submission 185611) | Marine microbial communities from Southern Atlantic Ocean transect - Knorr_S23_td_NADW_ad_2500m_LV_B (SPAdes) (version 2) | ecosystem: Environmental > Aquatic > Marine > Oceanic | place...
GGAGGAAGAAGCATTAGCTTTGGAAACTGAATTTGAGGAGATTCAAATTTGTTTAGAAGATTTTTTAAATGTCGAATTACTCACTTCTGGAGGAGTTGGGAACCATACTATCGACTGGATGTTAGGGGATCAGCTGTACAACGAAGGACATAGCCTTTTGATAAATACCAACTTCTCTTACGACTACGACTTTACTTTGTTGTTGCAAGATGAATGTTCGAATGAGTTATCTAAGCATATTCAGATAGAGGTTTCCCCTTGTTGGATTCCTAATGTATTTACCCCTAATGGTGATTCAAAAAACGATTTCTGGTTTGTAGAATTTGGAGATATTATGGGGAATGTTCGTCTAGATATATTTAATCGTTGGGGACAAGCTGTGTACTCATCGGTAAATTACGAGCTCTGTGATAAGGCTACTGGAGACCATTGTTGGGATGGAACACATATGCTAGAAAGAGAAATGTGTAGTGATGGACTATATTATTATACAGTTGAGCAAGAAGACGGTCGTAGAACAAATGGTTATATTACTCTGCTTAAAGATTCGAAGTACTAGCTATTAGGTATATAGTATTGAATAGTCAGGTTGAACTTCTGTTCTCCCTGGCTTTTTTTATATAGTTAATAGTTATAAGTAAACAGTTGATTCTCCTATCGAGTGCGCCACCTGCCAGGGTACAAAGTAAAAAGTACAAGGTAGTTTTACACTTGATGTTTCCAGTTTTGAAACTGGGCTATATTTCTTGGAGATAGAAGGAGAAAAGGTGATGAAACAAATATAGGTGGAGTAATAATGACTGCAAGACCGCAGGACTTTTTGACTCCAAGACAATGATTAATTAATCATCTTAATTGATAATTATCATGTTTTCTGTTTTTTCTTCTTTGCTGCCGGGAATAAAATATTGTTCAAAATCAAACGGTAGCCTGGTGAGTTTGGATGTAATTCTAATTCGGTAGGAGGGTCGCCCACTCTGTGTTGGTAATCTTCTGGGTCGTGGCCACCGTAAAAAGTCCACATTCCTTTCCCTATAGTACCATGAATGTACTTCGCTTCGTTTGCAGTTCTATTCTCACCCATTATAAGTACATCCGATTTTATAAGCGCTTTATTATAGGCCGTAGTTTGCCCCATAAAACCTTTAATAATCTGCGAGTGATTTTGACAGAGCATAGTTGGAACGGGGTCCCATTTTGCCGAAAACTCAAAAAGGGTAAAGAAATCTTGGCTCCTAGCAACCTTTCTATTTCTAGTTACGTCAATGTCAGAAAATTCATAAATATTAGGATTCTTAATAAGTTGAAAATCTTTAAATGCTAAAGTTTTCGACATGTCTAGTTTTACCTGAGCCGAAGGAGTCATAGGATCCCCATCGAACATATATTCACAGATGTCGGTATTGCTAGCTGCCAGAGCAATGTCATAACTGTCGGTTGCCGAACACATGGCAAACAGAAAGCCTCCACCTACGGCAAACTCTTTAATCTTGGTGGCTACTTCTAATTTTTGCTCTGAAACTTTGCTAAAGCCCATTCTTTGAGCCTCAGTTTCGGCGAGCCTCTTTTGTTCTATATACCAAGGAGCATTTTTAAAGGTCGAATAAAACTTTCCGTATTGACCTGTAAAATCTTCGTGGTGTAGGTGTAGCCAATCGTAAAGAGGTAATAAGTCCGACAGTATTTCGTCATCATAAATTACATCATAAGGAATCTCGGCATAGTTTAACACCATAGTTACGGCATCATCCCAAGGTTGCATCCCTTCGGGAGAGTAGACCGCAATTTTGGGTGGCATTTCGAGCTTTATGGCATCGGTATTGTTTTCGGGATGTGCAATTTCTTTCAGTATTTGTTCAGCATGGGAGTTGCTAATCAGTTGATAGCTCACCCCTCTAATAATACACTCTTTTTCAATTTCAGAATAATGCTCAACTAAAAAGCTACCTCCTTGATAATTGAGTAACCAATTTACAGTGATGTCTTGTTCAAGGATCCAAAAACTAATCCCATAGGCTTTTAGATGATCTTTTTGCCCTTCTTCATCCATAGGAATTAGGATGTAGGAAGCCTGAAGCTGAAAGCTAAACAGGCAGAGAACTAGAAAAATGAGTTTAGAAAGGCGAGTCATCATAAATATCATCATTAGAATCTCCGAAGGCATCATTTACATTCATCTTAGAGACAAATTCGGTCGCAAATTGTTCATCATCTTCTAGATTGGAGAATTGAGCTAAATGACCTGTGAACTTCAATCTTATATTATCTAAACCACCGTTACGATGTTTCGCAATAATAAATTCTGCTTGTCCTTCACAAGGCGTTCCATCATCGTCATCCCATTCTGTGAGTCCATAGTATTCCGGACGGTAAATGAAACTCACGATATCTGCATCTTGTTCAATTGCACCCGATTCACGAAGGTCAGACAGTAGTGGTCTTTTATTTCCACCACGCGTTTCAACGGCACGACTCAACTGTGAAAGTGCAATTACAGGAACACTCAATTCTTTGGCAATACTTTTTAAGGAACGTGAGATCATAGAAATTTCCTGTTCTCTATTTCCTTTACTATCTCCACCAGCAGTCATCAGCTGTAGGTAGTCAATTACAATCACCTTTACACCGTGTTGCGATACCAGACGACGACATTTTGCGCGAAGGTCAAACACAGATAAGGCAGGTGTATCATCGATAAATAGCGGCGCCTGCTCAAGGTTTTTAATTTTAGCATGGAGTTGTTGCCATTCGTGTGGCTCCAATTTTCCTTTACGAAGCTTCTCAGATGATAAGCCTGTTTCCGAAGAAATCAGACGTGTGATTAGCTGTACCGATGACATCTCCAATGAGAAAACGGCTACTGGCGCTTTCGAATCGATGGCCATGTTACGAGCCATAGATAATACAAAGGCAGTTTTACCCATCCCTGGACGAGCGGCCAAAATAATTAAATCGGAAGGTTGCCAACCAGAGGTTACTCTATCGAGCTTGGTAAAGCCTGTGGCTGTCCCACTTAATCCTTCTTGTTTAGAAATATGTTCAATTCGCTCGATAGCTTCTTTTACAAGTGACTGAGCAGAGTCGTAATTCTTTTTGATGTTTCCATTCGCAATTTCAAAGAGCTTCCCTTCCGCCTTGTCTAATAAATCGAGTACATCTGTACCTTCATCAAAGGCATCATTAATAATCTCGCTCGAAACTCGTATCAATTCTCTTTGAATATGTTTTTGGACAATAATTCTAGAGTGGTATTCAATATGTGCCGAAGAGGATACCTTTTGTGTGAGATTGGCAATACCAAAATCGCCACCACACATTTCTAATTTACCACTCTTTCGAAGCATAGCCGACACGGTCAACATATCGATGGGTTGCGATTCAGCAAATAGTATGTAAACACATCTGTAGATTTCTTGATGAGCTTCCTTGTAAAAACATTCCGGTTGTAAAATATCGATCACCTCATTTAAGGCATTTTTATCAATCATCAAAGCACCCAAAACAGCTTCTTCCATCTCCACTGCTTGTGGGGGTAGCTTACCTTGTTCAAGACCAATAATATTGCCTTTTCTTTTTTGGGTCCTCTGTGCTGAACCTGGGTTTGGTTTGTTCATCTTGAAATCTGCTTATGGAATTTCTTTAGGAGTATATGCTCCCGAAAGAATCTCAAATTTAAGACCTTTTATGATATGATTCTTAGCTGTTCATAAATTATTTATTAAGTGAGCTGTGAATAGTTATTTATGGAATTGTCTACCTCAAAAGTGATTACCGTTACAACAAATATCAATTAATCATCATTCATTAGTAATTAAGCCTTAACACAATGCCTGTATTATAATTATCCTAAAAAATGTATATTTGGGGGAACTTTTGAATGAGATAAAACAATATTAGTATGTGTGAATTTCGTACTTCATTAGTTTGTCTTCTTTTTCTATTGTAACTAAAAAAAACGATGAAAAAGTATTTTGGATTATTAGTAATTGCTTTGAGTGTTTCTATTGTTTCTTGTGATAAAGATGATTCCAATGGAGGTTCTGAAGGCTAATTAGTATACGGTTGTACAGACGAAAATGCCTTAAATTATAATGCATCAGCTACGAATGATGATGGCTCGTGTACCTATTCAAACGATTTTATTATTAATGGTGACTGGGAAGTCACACATTTAGAGTATGGTACTGAAGTTGAAGTTCCAATGTTGGGTACACTTCCAGTAGAGGGTGAAGCAGAAGATGCAGGATTTTATCAAATAGATGCTATAACTCATACTTATGTAGGTAATATTGATTTTATGACCGAGCCGATGAATATTGGTGGTTTTGATGTGCCTAGTATGCCTGTACAAATTCCTTCTGAAGGAACTTGGGCATTTGCAAATGACGATACTGAATTACATTTCACAAGTACTGAAGGAGTCCTTCAAGTTTATGAAGTAGAAAATTTAACTGCGGACTTTGCTCTATTAAGAGGCTATGTAACTTTTCCTTTTGATTTACCAGGTCTTGGAGCTATGGATTTAGATATAGCGCTTGAATTACAGTTAGAAAAATAAAACTGAGTTTTTCAGTATAAAAAAACCTCCTCCGAATTATCGGAGGAGGTTTTTTATGAAGATATGTTTCTAATCTACTCGTTGATAACACCCATTGCACAGAATTTATCAATTCTTTGAGCGATTCTGTTTTCAGTAGTCAATTTCGAAAGAGCTTTCAGTTCTTTTAGGATAACTGTTTTTACATTATCGTAAACTTCTTGTGGATTATAATGAGCCCCTCCTTGAGGTTCTTTAATCACTCCATCAATCAGCTTGTTCGACAACATATTTTCTGAAGTTAGCTTTAGAGCTTCAGCAGCTTGTTGCTTATAATCCCACGATCTCCATAAGATTGAAGAACAAGATTCTGGTGATATTACAGAATACCAGGTGTTTTCAAGCATTAGGACCTTATCGCCAATACCAATTCCCAAGGCGCCACCTGAGGCACCCTCCCCAATAATAATACAAATTACAGGAACTTTTAGCTGACACATCTCAAGTAAGTTTCTTGCAATTGCTTCTCCTTGTCCGCGTTCTTCAGCTTCCAATCCAGGGTAAGCACCTGGAGTGTCAATTAAAGTAATAATAGGCTTGTTGAATTTCTCAGCCATCTTCATCAGTCGAAGTGCTTTACGATAACCTTCAGGGTTCGCCATACCAAAATTACGGTATTGACGAAGTTTGGTGTTCTTCCCTTTTTGTTGCCCGATTAGCATTACTGACTGACCTTCGATAGTCGCCCAGCCGCCAACCATGGCTTTATCGTCCTTTACGTTTCTATCACCGTGAAGCTCGATAAAATCACCTTGGGTTAAGGCATCCATATAGTCTAAGAAATAAGGTCTGTTTGGGTGGCGAGAAATTTGTACTCTTTGCCATGCCGATAAGTTTCCGTAAATATCTTTACGCAACTTTGCTAGTTTCTTTTCTATGTCCTTAACCGTTTTACTAACGTCGGCATCTGTATCTTTACCCAGTTGAATAGCTTTTTCTAATTGCTCTTCAAGCTCAACTATGGGTTGTTCAAAATCTAATCGTTCCATGTAGTGAATATTAGGGCTCGCAAATTACAAAAATCAGATTCCAAGCACCGATAAATGTGCACAATTATTACATTTGATGTTCAGAGAATTAAGACAATGATACTATTTCCGCCAGCAAAATTAAATTTAGGATTGCAAATTATTTCGCGTAGAAGCGATGGCTTTCATAATCTACAGACCGTTTTTCATCAAATAGCTCTAACAGATATTTTAGAAATTGTGGAGGATGTGAGTATTGCTAGTGGTGAATGTGTCATTCAGTCGACTGGTATTCACATTCCCGAAGGTGAAAATCTTTGTCAAAAGGCTTACCGTTTACTCCATGCTGAATTTCAGCTGCCTGGTGTTCAAATACATTTACACAAGATCATTCCTATGGGAGCGGGATTGGGTGGTGGCTCCTCAGATGCAACATATACACTTAAAGGCTTAAGTAAACTCTTTAAATTGAATTTGTCAGTTAGTGAACTTAGAGCTTTTGCGCATCAATTAGGTAGCGATTGCCCTTTGTTTGTCGAAAATACTAGTCAGTATGCCGAGGGAAGAGGGGAGCTATTATCAAATATTGAAGTCAACTTAGCTGCGAAAAACATACTCTTGATAAACCCACAAATTCATATTTCTACAGATCAAGCCTATGCTAAGGTAAATCCAAAGAATGCTGAGCAATCTTGTAGAGATATCGTTTTAAGAGATGTTTCATTTTGGAAAGAGGAATTGAAAAATGACTTTGAGGAAGCTATCTTTCCAATGTATCCTGATTTGAAAATGATTAAGGATAGGCTATATGATCTTGGCGCTGATTATGCAGCGATGAGTGGTAGTGGCTCAACAATGTTCGCTATATTTTCTGGAGAAATTCCAGAGATGAATTGGCCCGAAAACTATTTTATCTGGAAGGGAGCAGTCTAGCGATTAGCCTTTCGGTATAAATGGTAGGCGTATAATCCGAAGACAATATTGGGAAGCCAAGCGGCCATAAATGGCGTTAAGTTACTGTTGGTGGCAAAAGTAATGGCTACCTTTTGAAAGAGTATAAAGAGTGTAGTGAGAACGAAACCATAAACTAGGTTCACACCAATTCCCCCACGTCGTTTGTGTATCGCTACTGCAAAGCCAATTAATGTGAGTACAAAAGTTGTAATGGGCGCTGCAGCTCTATGGTGCTTTTCTATTTCGAAGAAGTGGATGTTTTCTGCACCTCTAATTTTCTCCTTTTCTATGAATTTGATCAAATTCGGGAATGTCATTAGGCTGGTGCTGTTAGTTTTGTATACGAGCTCCTCGGGAGCGAAACCAAAATCTTTATAAATCTTAGAACCTTTTTCGAGCTTTTCACCTTTTTCCTTAATGGTTCTAAAGCTATAACTTTCGGCGAGCCATTTACCCTCTAAAGTATCCCAAGTAATAAAGTCGGATTGGAATTTGGAGATTAATTGTTGTTGATCAAATATCTCATAGCTAAAGCGAAATCCTTTTTGCTTTTTACCATTATAACTCTCCATAAAAATATAGTGCTCTGGACTTATCTGTCGGTGTATATTCTTATAGCGTTCATCCTTCTTTTTTCGAAGATACTGTTGTTCGAAGTCTAAGCGAACCTGATTGGTCTTTGGAAGTATCCAGTTATCACAGAAAAAAGTAACAGTGGCAATAATTGCTGCTCCAATAAAATAAGGTCGTAACAGCCTTTTAACGCTCATACCACTATTCAGTATGGCTATTATCTCGGAGTTATTGGCCAGTTTGGAGGTGCTTATGATTACTGCCAGAAAAGTGAAAAGTGAACTGAAGAGCAATCCATAATGAACTACAAAGTTTAGGTAATAGTCAGAAATGATTGCATCGATAGGTGCTTGGCGCTGATAGAAATCATCAATTTTTTCGGAGATATCAAAAACAATAGAAATCAATAGAATGAGAACCAATGTAAAAACAAAGGTTCCTAAGAATTGTTTCAATATGTATCTATCCAGTTTTTTCAATTATAATCTGATGCTCAACTTTTTCACCATTTGTTCTTTCCAGTCGTAAAAAGTACCCTCAATAATTCTTTTGCGCGACTCTTCAACTAACCACATATAAAAAGCTAAGTTATGAATTGTCGCAATTTGTTTCCCTAATAATTCTTTAGCGGCAAAAAGGTGACGTAAATATGCCTTCGAATAGGTGCTGTCAACATAAGAAGTTCCGTTTGGGTCTATAGTAGAGAAGTCTCTTTCCCACTTTTTATTCTTGATATTGATGGTTCCTTCGCTGGTAAATAACATCCCATTTCTGGCATTTCGAGTAGGCATTACACAATCGAACATGTCGATTCCTAGTGCAATGTTTTCGAGTATATTCGAAGGTGTTCCTACACCCATTAAATAGCGTGGTTTGTCTTTTGGAAGTACTGCGGTAACCACTTCAGTCATGGCGTACATCTCATCAGCTGGCTCTCCTACAGATAGACCACCAATAGCATTTCCTTCGCGCTCAAAAGATGCGATAGCTTCAGCCGATTGTTTTCTTAAGTCTTTATAAGTACTACCTTGAACAATCGGGAATAAAGTCTGTTTGTATGCGTATTTATCAGGTGTATTGTCAAAATGCTCACAACACCTTTTTAACCAACGATGCGTCATGTGCATAGAACGCTTGGCATAGTGATAATCGCATGGATAGGGAGTACATTCGTCAAAAGCCATGATTATATCACCACCAATAATTCTTTGTACATCCATGGCGTATTCAGGGCTGAAAAAGTGGAAAGATCCATCGATATGTGATTTAAAACGCACACCTTCTTCGGTAATCTTTCTCGTTCCCGAGAGAGAATAAACCTGAAAACCACCACTGTCAGTCAAGATTGGCTTATTCCAATTCATAAATTTGTGTATTCCTCCTGCCTCTTCTAAAACGGGCATTTTAGGACGTAAATACAAATGGTAGGTATTCCCTAAAATTATTTGGGCTCGTATATCTTTGTCCACCTCGTGTTGGTGCACTCCTTTCACGGTAGCCGCAGTTCCTACGGGCATGAAAATTGGAGTTTCTATCTTACCGTGGTCGGTTTCTAGAAGGCCTGCACGGGCTTGCGATTGTGGGTCAGTCTTCTCTAAAGTGAATTTCATCGAATAGAAATTTTGTGCAAAGATAGTTATCGCATCGCTATGAGGCTTCCATACTTAAAAAATATTTATTTAGAGAATACATTTGACTTATGCCTTCTGTTCATTTCTTTGCTTGCCCAAAGAAAGGGCAGCTTTTAAGGTCTTTTTACTGCGCTAGCCAATATGTTTGGCTCAGCTGGCGGGTAGACAGTCTTGTAAAATCAGAATCCAATCACTAAATTCCTTCCAAAGTTTCAGGAATTTATGACGCAATTGAATTCTTAGAATACGAAAAGGATTTATTTTGTTTCGTTTATTTTTATAGTGCGAATCAAAGGGAAAACAGAAAGTGCTATTTTTGCTCATATTTATTCCCAAAAATGTTTGAAATGCAATTAATTATCGATCTCCTTTTTTATACTTTCCTAGTGGCTGTTTCTATACAGTTCCTTTATCAGCTTATCGTTTTTATGCCTTTGTCTTTGTCAAAGATTAAGAATGAAAATAGCCAAGAAATCCCTGTTAGTGTTGTTATTACGACTAAAAATCAATTGGATGATTTAAAGACTAATCTTCCGAAGTATTTGGAGCAAGAGTACAGTGTTTTTGAAGTGGTGGTGGTAAACGATGCCTCTTGCGATGGCACTGATGATTATTTGGATATGATGGCGGCTATGCATTCCAATTTAAAAGTAGTTTCCAACAAATTCCAAGATAACGATCGCTTTAGTAAAGGGATGAAGTTTGCACTTACTTTGGGGATTAAATCAGCTAGCTACGATTATTTGTTGTTTTCTGTTGCCGATAGCTATCCAAATTCTCCAAAATGGATTCAGAATATGCAATCCTCATTTAGCACTAAAAAGCAGTTGGTTTTGGCTTCTTCTCGATTGGCGAAAGGCAAGGGTTTGCTAAACAGATTACTTCGTTTTGAATCGCTTTCGGAAGCTTTATTAGGGCTTTCTTTTGCTAAAATGGGCAAGGCGATTTATGCTGATAAACGAAACATAGCCTTTCAGCGCGACTTATTCTTTTCAGTAAATGGATTTTTCTCTCATCTCGATACTGGGCATGGTCAGGCAGAGTTATTTGTAAACGAAGCCTCGAAGAATTCAAATATTGCCATTTGTTTGAATCCCGAAGCCATGACACTCAGGAATGCTAAAAGTACTTTAGTAGATTGGTTTCGAGAAAAGCGTGCTTATTATAGCATCGCCAATCGGATGAAGTTTTCTACCAAGTTAGTTCTTGGGCTTCAGTCGACTTCACTATTATTATTTTGGGCCTTATTTATTCCCTTAATAATTCTTGATATTCATTTGGAACTAATCGCAGCCTTAGTAGCTTTGCACTTCCTTTTACAATATATTGTATATTGGGCAATGGCGAAGAAAGTGGCTGAGAAGAACTTGTTCTGGGCTTTCCCATTTTTTGAGTTATGCTTATTAATCATCCATCCAATAATATATTTATCTACTTCAATCAAAAAAGTGAGTAAGTGGGATTAAGTACTTCAAATAAAGATCGAGATTCGCAATTTGTTCGTGAGGCTATAGAGGGCGATCAAAAAGCCTATTCTGAGATCATGCGCTTGTATTGGAAAAATATCGAGATGATGTTGGCTCAGAAGATTAATAATAAAGAAGATGTTGAAGATATTGCCATTGCTACTTTCAGCAAGGCCTTTGATAAGCTAGAAACATATAGTAATGAATACGCCTTTAGCACTTGGTTGAATGCTATTGCTCAAAATACTTTGGTGGATTTTTACCGAAAGAAAGAGCAGGTAACCATTTCTATTGATGAAGAAAAAGAAGGTGAGCACGGCGAGCCTATTGTCTTAGAGATTCCCGATCAGCAATTAGGGCCTGAGGAAGATTTGATAAAAAGGCAGAAAAATACACATATTTTGTCTTTGGTTCATCGCTTAAAACCCCATTACAGAGAGTTAATTGTATTAAGATACTTGGAAGAGTTGTCTTATATGGAGATTGCTGAAAAACTAGATATGCCTCTAGGCTCTGTGAAGGCCAAATTATTTAGAGCTAGAGACTTATTGTTTCAAATTTTGAAACCCGACGAAAATGAATACTGATCTACAGATCATCGAAAAATATTTTCCGAACCTTAGGGAAAAGCAAAAAGAGCAGTTTGCTCAATTAGGAGCTCTTTACGAAGAGTGGAATGCACAAATTAATGTGATTTCTCGTAAAGATTTGGACTGTTTGTACGAACGCCATGTGTTACATTCTTTATCCATTGCTAAGTTTATCAGCTTTAAAAAGGGAACTAAACTAATGGATTTGGGCTGTGGTGGTGGTTTTCCAGGAATTCCTTTGGCAATCCTTTTTCCTGAAGTTTCTTTTGTGATGATTGATTCTATTGGTAAAAAGATCAAAGTAGTTCAAGCCGTAGCAGATGCTTTGGGCTTGAAAAATGTGGAAGCATATCATATGCGTGCCGAAAAGGTAAAAGGGCAATTTGATTTTGTGATTACCAGAGCAGTGGCTCCAATGATGGAATTGGTGAAATGGTCGCGTAAGAAGATTAGTAAAGTTCAGCAACACGATATCGAAAATGGTGTCATCGCCTTAAAAGGTGGCGATTTAAGTCAGGAGCTCGCTTCTTGGGGGAATCGTAAGTCAATTGTGAATCTTCCCGACTATTATAATGAAGAGTTTTTTGAAACTAAAAAGATTATTCATGTTCCTGTAAGGAGCAGGTAGGAGGCGTAAAGCACCAAGCACAAGGTGTGTAGTATTTGTTAGCAGTGACCAATAGTCAGTTTGCAATTCTCAGTTCACAGTTTTTTTCGTCTTACGATTGACATTTTACGACTACACGACAATTTTCTAATTCCCACTACCGCCTATAATTTTCTAAGCTTGAAACTGCAGAGCACTCAACTTTTTATAAGTACCATTTTCGAGTTCCGACAATTCTTCGTGAGTTCCTGATTCAACGATTTGACCTTTCTCAAGAACAAATATTTTATCCGAATTACGTACAGTTGCTAAACGGTGTGCAATAACCAGTGAAGTCCTGCCTTTCATTAATTTCTCTAAAGCCTCTTGTACCAAGCTTTCTGATTCGGAATCTAAGGCAGAGGTAGCCTCATCCAGAATTAAGATCTTAGGATCTTTTAAGATAGCTCTGGCGATGGCAATTCTTTGTCTTTGTCCACCCGAGAGTTGAATCCCACGTTCACCAACAAGTGTTTCGTAGGCTTCAGGGAAGTCTGTAATAAATTGATGTGCATTGGCTTGCTCAGCAGCTTTTTGAATTTCCTCATCACTAGCACCTGGCTTACCGTAGGCGATATTTTCTTTAATGGTCCCACCAAATAATAGGATGTCTTGAGGTACTATGGCAATTTGCTTTCTCAAATCGGTTAAAGGTAGTGCCGTGATTTCGGTGTTATCAATCAGTAAATTACCCTCGTATTCCTGATAGAAGCGCATCAATAATTGAGTGATAGTCGATTTACCAGCTCCCGAGGCACCTACTAAGGCTACTTGCTCACCCTCAGCAACCGTAAGGTTAATACTCGAAAGCACTTCCATATCTACGCGATTAGGATAGCTGAAGGATAGATTCTTGAAGTCGATACTTCCTTTTATTGGATGCGTAATCTCACCTTCAGTATGTTCTTCAGGAGTTTCCTCTAATATTTCCATCAACTTTTCGGTAGCACCGATAGCCTTTTGAATTTGAGCGTATAAATCAGCAATACTACCAATACTAGCTCCAATAAAGATGGTAAGCATCAGGAAGGATGTTAAATCTCCCATGCTCATATCGCCATTGTGAATCAATCGTGCACCGTACCAGATTACCGCTGCGATAGCCCCAAATATTCCCAAAATGATAAATGATGCAAAAGCGGCACGGAGTTTCCCTCCTTTAATGCCGTATTTCACGATCTCTTCTGTCTTCTGCTTATAACGTAGTGATTCAAAAATTTCGTTGGCAAAAGCTTTTACATTGCTAATTCCTTGTAAGGTTTCTTCAACAATCGTGTTGGAACTTGCAATATGCTCTTGAACAGTTTTGGAATAGGCTCTTAGCTTTCTACCAATGATTACCGCAATAATGATGATTACAGGGAAAATAGCCAACATAAATACCGCCAAACGAACAGATGTATAGGCTAGTAAGGCTGTACCACCAATTACAATAATCAATTGTCTGATAAATTCGGCACTAGTAGTGGTAAAGGTTTCTTGTAAAAGTGAAATATCCGATGCAATACGACTGTTCAATTCACCAACTCTTCGCTTATTAAAGAAGGTCATTGGTAAACGAATAAGGTGCTCGTAAGTCACTTGACGTAATTTTGCCAAGAATTTTTCGGTAACATTTACGAATAAAACAATTCGGAAATAGGAGAAAACGGCTTGTAAAGAGAATAAACCAAATAATAATAAAGCCATTTGGTTGATGCTTTCCATCGACTTTTGGCTTGCGTCAACCATCTGACCAATAAACATTGGGAAAATTAAAGAAGCAAAACTCGATAGTAAAAGGAAGACTAAGCCAAGTATATAGGCCGATTTATAAGGCTTTAAGTACTTAAATACCCTCAGCGCTTTTTTTAAGCTACCTTTATTAAGCTTAATATTTTCTCTTTTCTTATTTTTGCCTCCAAACATATACTTGTCATTTATCGCAGCAAAAGTAAGTTATTCATTGCAGAAAAAAACCTTTTTGTTGTTTGTGTAACACAAAAAATGATTTTATATTTGCATCCCTGTTTGAGAACAAGAACATTAAGTTAAAGAGATATGAAAAGAACATTCCAACCTTCGAATAGAAAGCGTAAAAATAAACACGGGTTTATGGATCGCATGGAATCCGTGAATGGCCGCAAAGTGTTGGCTAGAAGAAGAGCTAAAGGTCGTCACAAGATTTCTGTTTCTGACGAAGCTAGACATAAAAGATAGTCATCCTAAGGATGAAGATTTGAAGGTGTTATCTATTTTTATAGTTAACACCTTTTTTTTGGATAGTCAATTTCGAAAAAGCTTAACTTAGTCTCCCTAAGATAACAAACACTATAAGATGCCAAAAAGTAATTCCATCAATCACATTTTAATTATAGGTAGTGGCCCTATCGTTATTGGTCAAGCCTGCGAATTTGATTATTCAGGGTCTCAGGCTTCTCGCTCATTGCGCGACGAAGGTATCGAGGTTACTTTGATTAATTCGAATCCAGCGACCATTATGACAGACCCTGTGGTTGCTGATAATATATATTTAAAGCCTTTAACGGTAGAGTCTATTGAAGAGATTCTGGCCAAGCATCCAGACATAGATGCGGTTTTACCTACAATGGGTGGGCAAACAGCTTTGAACTTATGTATTGAAGCTGATGGTATAGGTGTTTGGACGAATAACGATGTTGATATTGTTGGGGTGAATATCGATGCCATTAATATTACTGAAGACCGCGAGCAATTCAGAATTTTGATGGAATCGATTGATGTGCCTATGGCGCCTCAAAGAATTGCTAAGTCTTTTCTTGATGGTAAAGAAGCGGCACAAGACTATGGTTTTCCATTATGTATTCGTGCTTCCTTCACCCTAGGTGGAACAGGAGCTGCTATCGTTTACGATAAGGGAGATTTTGAGAAGGCATTAACGCATGGACTTCACAGTTCTCCTATCCACGAAGTGATTATTGATAAAGCTTTGTTGGGATGGAAAGAGTACGAATTAGAATTGTTAAGAGATAAGAACGATAATGTTATTATTATCTGTTCTATTGAGAATATGGACCCTATGGGGGTTCACACAGGTGATTCGATTACTGTTGCTCCGGCAATGACTTTATCGGACACTACTTATCAGCGCATGCGCGATATGGCCATCAAAATGATGCGCTCTATTGGTGATTTCGCTGGTGGATGTAATGTTCAGTTTGCGGTTAGCCCAGATGTGAATGAAGATATTGTTGCTATCGAGATTAACCCTCGTGTATCGCGTTCTTCTGCATTGGCATCAAAAGCAACAGGTTATCCTATCGCAAAAATAGCATCTAAACTAGCTATTGGATATTCATTGGATGAATTATTCAATCAGATTACAAAAACATCTTCAGCTTATTTTGAACCAACTTTAGATTACGTTATCGTAAAGTTCCCTCGTTGGAACTTCGATAAGTTTGAAGGTTGCGATAGTACTTTAGGATTACAGATGAAGTCGGTTGGAGAGGTGATGGCTATCGGTCGTTCTTTCCAGGAAGCACTTCAAAAAGCTTGTCAATCTTTAGAGATTGGACGTAATGGTTTAGGAGCTGATGCAAAATATTGGACGAATCAAGATCAAATTCTTGAGCATTTGAAAAGCCCGAAATGGGATAGAGTGTTCCGTATTTACGATGCTATGCGCTTAGGTATTCCTAAGAAGACCATTCAGGATATGACTGGAATCGACAATTGGTTCTTAAGTCAGATGGAAGAAATGGTTGTGATGGAACGTGAAATGGAGAAATACAGTATTCTCGATTTGCCACGCGAAATGTTGTTAGAAGCAAAGATGAAAGGTTATGCCGATCGTCAGATAGCGCACTTAACACGTTGTTGGGAGTCTGAAGTTCATACCAAGCGTTTGGATCAAGGCATCAACCGTGTTTATAAATTAGTAGATACTTGTGCTGCAGAGTTTGAAGCACAAACACCATATTATTACTCAACTTTCGAAAATGAAATTGAGATTAACGGCGAACGTTTTACTGAAAATGAAGTAGAGGTTTCCGATCGTAAAAAAGTGATTGTTTTAGGCTCTGGCCCTAACCGTATTGGTCAAGGTATCGAATTTGATTACTGTTGTGTTCACGGTGTTTTAGCAGCCAAAGAAATGGGCTATGAAACCATCATGATTAACTGTAATCCTGAAACGGTTTCTACCGATTTTGACACAGCTGATAAGCTGTTCTTCGAGCCTGTATTCTGGGAGCACATCTTCGATATCATCAAGATGGAAAAACCAGAAGGTGTTATCGTTCAGTTAGGTGGTCAAACAGCTTTAAAATTAGCTGAGAAGTTAGAGAAATATGGTATCAAAGTTTTAGGTACGAGTTTCGAGGCTTTAGATTTAGCTGAAGATAGAGGTCGTTTCTCTGAGCTTTTAGCCGAACAAAACATCCCTTACCCTGAGTTTGGTGTTGTAGAATCTGCTGAGGAAGCTTTAGTGCTTTCTAAGGAATTGAACTTCCCAATTTTGGTTCGCCCTTCTTATGTGTTAGGTGGTCAAGGGATGAAAATTGTGATTAACGAGGATGAATTAGAGCACCACGTTGTAAACTTGTTAAAAGGTTTACCTGGTAATAGAATTCTATTAGATCACTATTTAGATCAAGCCATCGAAACTGAGGTAGATGCGATTTGTGATGGCGAAGAGGTTTACATCATTGGTATGATGGAACATATTGAGCCTTGTGGAATTCACTCCGGAGATTCAAATTCTGTATTGCCTCCTTTTGATTTAACAGACAATGTTAAAAATCAAATGAAGGAGATTACGACTAAAATTGCTTTGGCAACCAAAACTGTTGGTTTGATTAATGTTCAGTTTGCTGTTAAACATGATATTGTTTACGTAATCGAGGCGAATCCAAGAGCTTCACGTACAGTGCCCTTTATTTCCAAAGCGTATAAAGAGCCTTATGTAAACTACGCTACTAAAGTGATGTTGGGTGCTAAATTGAAAGATTTCACTTTCAATCCTACTAAGAACGGATACGCTATTAAAGTTCCGGTATTCTCTTTCAATAAATTCCCGAATGTAAATAAGGAATTAGGGCCAGAGATGAAATCTACGGGTGAGAGCATCTACTTTATCGATGACTTACAAGATCCTTTCTTCAAGAAAGTTTATGGAGAACGTAACTTATACCTTTCTAAGTAATCTTAAAAAAGGTTAATATTATCTTAAAAGAGCTCGCATTGCGGGCTCTTTTTATTTTTGATTCGTAAATTTGAAGTCTAAACGATGATTATGCTTGTAGGATTAGTCAAGACCATACTATATATTTTCTTTTTCTATTACTTATTTAAAGTGCTAGCTAGATTGCTTGCGCCCTTCTTGATGCGTTATGCTACTAAGAAGATGCAAGAGAAGTTTAAAGATCAGATGGGGCAGCAAATGGGCGGTTTCGGTCAAGCGCAACAGAAACCTAAGAAAGAAGGTGAGGTGCATGTTAAATCTAAGAAAACTTCTCAGGATAAGATCAATACCGAGTCCATGGGCGATTATGTGGATTTTGAAGAGGTTGAGTAATTGGTCTGTGGACTTTAGTCTTTAGTCGGTGGAATTCAGTTTTAAATTTACAATTCACAGTTTGCAGTTTTAAATTACGTCTACCGTCTACCGTCTACCGTCTAATAATTCCATCGCCCACAGTCCATCGACTACCGACCTTTTTTTTATCTTAGAGCCATGCAAAAATTGAATTTTAAAGGCGCCGTCCCTCATTTGGTTGCACTGGCCGCATTCCTTTTACTCACAGCTATTTATTTCCAGCCATTATTTCAGGGTAAAAAGATTTACCAAGGCGATATCGTTAACTATAAGGGTATGTCTCAGGAGTTGGTGGAATACAGAGCCGAAACAGGTGGTGAGGCACTGTGGACCAATCGTATGTTTGGAGGGATGCCAGCCTATCAAATTTCGCATCAAACACCTTCTAATTTAACGCGCTATGCCGATCGAATAATGCGTTTTAACTTCCCGAAGGAAGCAGGTTTTGTACTCATTACACTCATAGGGTTTTATATTTTACTTCTCACAATGGGGCTTGCTCCGCCAATGGCATTGGTTGGGGCTTTAGGTTTTGGCTTAACTACCTATCTCTTTATCATTATCGAGGCAGGGCATAATACCAAGGCACATGCCATGGCATATATGGCTCCTGTGTTGGCTGGTATCATTATGGCTTATCGAGGAAGAGTAATCAAAGGGGCTGCCATTACAGCTATATTTTTGGCACTTCACCTAAGAGCTAATCATTTACAAATCACCTATTATCTCTTATTGATGGTTCTCATTTATGGAATCTATGAATTGGCTCATGCTATCAAAGAGAAGAAAGTCCCAGCATTTGTTAAAACTGGTTTGGTCTTAGTTTTTGCCGCTTTACTGGCTGTGGGAACGAATATCGAGAAGATATGGACAACCTATGAATACGGTAAATATTCAACTCGTAGCGAGTCGGAATTGACCATCGACGGTGATGCACAAAATAAGACAACGGGCTTGAATAAAGATTATGCGACCTCTTGGTCCTATGGTAAGATGGAAACTTTCAACTTGATGATCCCTAATTTTATGGGGGGAGGATCTTCATCACCATTATCGGAAGATTCGGAGACTTATAAGCTCTTGAAAAAGAATAGAGTTCCGAATGCAAAAGATATCATTAAGAATATGCCTACCTATTGGGGGCCTCAACCTTTTACTTCAGGACCTGTTTATATTGGAGCTATTATGTGCTTCTTATTTGTTTTGGGTGTATTCTTAGTGAAAGGAAGATTGAAGTGGTGGTTGCTTACTTGTACACTTCTATCTATCACTTTGGCTTGGGGTAAAAATATGATGTGGCTCACAGACTTCTTCTTGGATTATGTCCCTGGTTATAACAAGTTCCGCACAGTTTCTATGATTTTAGTAATCGCAGAACTGACAATTCCATTTTTAGGATTTCTTACGATTAGAGAGATTTGGAAAGAAAAACTTTCATCAGATGAACTGATGAAAGGCTTGAAGTATGCCGTAGGTATTACTGGAGGTATAGCCTTGTTGTTTGCATTTACTGGTGGTGTCTTCTTCGATTTTGAGTCTGCTGGCGATGCTCGACTTCCTGAGTTTCTCCAATCGGCAATTGTGGCTGACAGAGCTTCCTTGTTGAGCGCCGATGCATTGCGTTCGCTCGTATTTATATTGTTGGCAGCGGCCTCTATTTATCTATTCAATAAGAAAACATTAAGCAATACGGTTTGGGCTTTGGTTCTTGGAGGATTAATCCTTTTGGATATGCTTCCAGTAAATCATCGCTTTTTGAATGGTGATGATTTTGTTAAGGCGAGAAAAATGGAACAACCTTTCCAGAAGACTGCTGCCGATGTTCAAATTTTAGCTGACGAGGAGTTGAATTTTAGAGTATATAACCTGTCAGAAAGGCTGGATGCAGGAGCAAGGACTTCTTATTTTCACAATAATTTAGGTGGCTATCATGGGGCTAAATTGAAGCGTTATCAAGAGCTAATGGATATGCAGATTTCTCAAGGAAATGCTTCTGTGATTAATATGCTCAATACTAAATACATTTTACGACAAGGGCAAGATGGGCAGTTACAAGCCATTGAAAATCCTAATCGTTTAGGTGCTGCTTGGATGGTGAAGAGCTTAAATATTGTGGCTAACGCTGATGAAGAAATGTTGGGCTTATCGACTTTCAATCCTGCTGATGAAGCCTTAATTGATAGTAGGTTTAATCAAGGTCAGGCAAAGTTTTCTGGTTTGGGATCAATCAATTTGGTAGCTTATCAACCAAATCATTTAGTTTACGATATTAATGCTGATGAAGCTTCTTTTGCAGTATTCTCGGAGATATTCTACGACAAAGGCTGGAATGCCTACATCAATGGTGAATTGAATGAACATTACAGAGTAAACTATGTTTTACGAGGTATGAATTTACCTAAAGGTGAATACCAAGTGGATTTTAAATTTGAGCCACAATCGGTAGCAAGAGCTTCTAATATTGCTCTGATTTGTTCGGTATTGATCTATTTAGGATTGGCTTTTGTTGGATTTAAAGCTATAAAGAAGGCTTGAAACGGGTATTAATCATATCGTATTATTGGCCTCCTGCGGGAGGAATCAGTATTATTCGTCCACTAAAATTGGTCAAGTATATTCGCGATTTTGGTTGGGAACCCGTAGTCTGTACCGCCGAAGGTGCTCACTATCCCTTAGAAGATGAAAATGCTTCTTTGGATATCCCCGAAGATTTGGAAATACTAAAGGTTCCTATTATTGAGCCTTATGCTGTGTATAAGAAACTGACGGGGCAAAAAGAAAAAGAGGCTTTGGTAGATGTGATTCAAAATGCTCCCAAAAGGTCTGTATTGCATAATCTATCCGTTTGGGTTCGTGGGAATTTCTTTATTCCCGATGCCCGTTGTTTGTGGATTAAGCCTGCTGTTAAAGAGTTAAAGAATTACCTTAAAGAAAATCCTGTAGATGCCATTATCACTACAGGTCCTCCACATTCAGTAAATCGTATTGGTTATTTATTGAAGAAAGATTTAGGCTTACCATGGCTTGCCGACTTCCAAGACCCTTGGACGCAAGTGGATTATTATAAGCACTTCAAAATTTCTGCTTGGGCACATCGTCGTCATCAGAAAATGGAGAAGGCTGTCTTCGATCATGCCGATTGCATCACGATAGTAAGTGATTCCTGGAAGAGAGATTTGAAGAGTATCGGAGCAAAAAATGTATCTGTTGTTCCCTTGGGTTACGACCCTGTAGATTTTGCAGATAATGTGAATCTCGATACAGAATTTAGCATTACTCATTTGGGTTTGTTAGGAGAAGATCGGAATCCAGAGACTTTGTTTAGAGTACTTGCAGACATCTGTAAGGATGATGATGATTTTGCTTCACAGCTTAAAATTAAACTCATCGGAAAAGTCAATCCTAAACTTTTAGCCTTGGCCGAAGAGCTTGGTTTAACAAAACAAGTAGAATATATAGGTCAAGTATCCAGAGGGATGGCCTTACAATATATGCAGTCTTCACAAATTTTATTGTTGTTGTTAAATAAGGCTGAGAATGTTTCGGGAAGAATCCCAGGAAAAGTTTTTGAGTATTTGGGAGCTCAGCGTCCGATACTCAGCTTGGGGCCACGTGGAACAGATATCGAAAAGATGTTGGTGGAAGCTATGGCTGGAGAAAATATTGATTATGAGGAAGATGCCGTTTTGCGCGCTCATATTTTATCTTGTTTTAATCGATATAAAAAAGGAGGACTCCAGAGCACGGGGAATTCTTTTGAGGCGCTTTCGCATAGTGCTATAGCAGGGAGATTTGCACATTTACTAGAACAAATTAATACCTAAGAGCTTGATGAAGGCGAGTGAGAATATCTGTTTTTTAGTTTATCAAAGTCGTTCAGGATCAACCTTCTTGTCTCGACTGTTGAACGAGAATAAACATCTTTCAGTAACTCCTGAAGCCGATTTCAATTATGCTTTTATCTATAAGGATAAGCTTCTGAGAAATGCAATAGACATAGAGTCAATTCTAGTCGAATTCTTCGATAATAAGAAATCAAAGTCTTGGAATTTCAACCAGGAGGAATTGCAAAAAGAACTATTGAGCCTTTCATTTCCAATCAATTTCTCTGACTTTTTCAATACAATCTTATCGCTTCATTATAGCGAGAAGAATCCAAAGGCTATCGTATTCAAGGGAGTCTTTCCAAATAAAATACCTCAGCTGAAAAAACAATTTCCTAAGGCGAAATTCATCTTGATTAGTCGTGACTTCAGAGCCGTTTATAATTCTCAGGAAAAGACAATCAATTTTAATACGGGTAAGCCCATGAGTAAGAATCCTTATCTGGCTTCATTGGAATATAGATTATTGAATCGCTTTATTGAGGCTTATGTAGAGAAGGATTGTTTTCAGCATGTCGTGTATGAAGACTTGATGGAAAATCAAGAAAATGTATTGGCAGCGATTTATGATTTTGTGGGAGTGCCCAACGAAAAAAGCGAAGGCGATAATTATGTGGGTGTTCTATCTGAAGAGCATAAAAATATTCACACAAATGTGAATAAGCCTGCACAAAAGCAGCGCATGGAAGCATGGAAGGCTGAGCTCGATCCAGTTTATATTTCCATCATCCAATCGTTTGCTGGAAAGTCTTTATTGAAGAATGCCTATACCATTGAAACGATTCATTTGAGTTTCTCTCAGAGAATAAAAAAATACTATTTCTTATGGGCTTTTCTTTTGCGGCCCAAAGAAATATATGTGGTCTTAAAAGACTTTTTCAAACTTCGATACTTTTCATCGTACCGATTAGTTGATTCGGAATAATTAGTATTTTTAAGCAGATATAGACACAAATGCCAGCAATAAGCGTTATAATTCCGCTCTATAATAAAGAAGATTATATTCTTCGTACAATTGATTCGGTCTTGAAACAAAGTTTCGAAGACTTTGAATTATTGATCATGAATGATGGGAGTACTGATGGTTCTGTGGCTTTGGTAGAAGCTGTTGATGATGCGCGAATCCGTATCATTAGTCACGAAAATATAGGTTTATCGGCTACGCGAAATGAAGGAGCTAAGCATGCATTATCAGACTTAGTAGCTTTTGTAGATGCTGATGATACATGGAAGCCAGATTTTCTCTTAACCATTATGGATCTTTATGGGAAATACCCTCAGGCTGCTGCTTTCGCAACCAATTACGAACGTATATTCCCCGATGGCAGTCGTAGACCAGCATCTGTTTTCGGAATAGATGATTTAAAAGGAGACGGTGGTATTATGCCAGATTTCTTCAAGATGGCTTTGTATGAGGTAGCAGTACACCCCTCTGCTATGGCGGTCAAGAAATCAGTGATGGAGGAAACGGCAGGTTTCCTAAAAGGGGTTCGCTACGGCGAAGATCAGGAGTTTTTTGCTAGACTTGCATTAAGATATCCATTCGCTTATTCGAAGAAGGTAGAAGGTGAATACTACAAGGATTTGGAGAATTCAATAACTCAAGCCGCCAATCATTTCGATATGCCCATCATCGAATTGTATAAAGATTATAAGAGCGATGCTAACTTAAATTCGCAGCAAGAATATTACCTGGAAGAGTATATCAATAGAATACGATTAGATAAATGTTTTTGGGCATTGATGAAAGGCAAAGGGACTTTGGCTAAGAAGCTTTTAAAGGATTCTAAAAACACCGAATTGTTTAAAGAAAAATGGTCGCGATATAATTTGATTAGTAAAATTCCGCATTCTTTGTATATGGCATTTAGAAAACTGAAATACTCCTTATCGAAATAATGAGGGTCTTAGCAAACATATTGAGATATATCTTATTGAAGATTCTTCATATGAAGTACGGTGTCTTCCATATGTTGATGCCTAAGGATAAAGAGACTCTGCTTTTCTTTTGTACTGGAAAGACCTTTACCGACAACCTTCGTGTATTTTACGATTTTGTTGTTGAAGCTAAGAAGGAGAAAGCAGTTGTTTTGGTGAAAGATCAATCTTTATATAAAAGCTTGAAAGGAGAATTGCCAAACGTATACTCTGCGAACTCCTTAAGTGGTATGTTTCAGTTTTTGAAGCATCAAAAAATCATTATCGATAATGGAGATGCAAGACTGTTTTTCTTCCCTTATTACCTACATCCGAAATTTCAAAGTATCATAAATCTATGGCATGGGATTCCGCTCAAAAAGCTAGGAAAAGCAATTGATAAAAGAAGAAAAGAGAGTTTCGATATACAATTCCAGAGCTATTCATATTTCACAGTTTGTTCAGAATTTGAGAAGGAACTAATCGAATCTTGCTATTCAGTAGATGAAGAAGTATGGGTGACAGGAACACCGCGAAATGATCAATTATTGCAAAAGGATACTAGGCTCCTTGAGAACTATCCTTATCTGGGTAAAAAGACAATTCTCTATGCACCTACATGGCGTGAGCAGGGAAATCAATCTTCGTTCTTTCCCTTTGCCGATAAAGATTTAGCAATGCTCAATCAGTTTTTAGAAGAGCAGGATGCTTATTTGTTATTGCGAGGTCATCGCGAAGAGATGAAATTCTTTACGAAGGAAAACAAGCAATCGAGCTTTACCAGAATACTTCCAGCCCATCAGGATGTATTCCCTGAAGTTCAAGGCTTATTGGCTCATGTTGATGTGCTAATCACCGACTACTCTTCTATCTACCTTGATTATTTACTCTTGGATAAACCCATGATTTTTATCCCTTATGATATTGAGGAATACAAGGAGTATAGAGGTTTTTTATTCGATTATGAAAATCATAGCCCCGGAACGAAGGTTGATAGTCAGCAAGCTTTTGTAAATGCCTTGAGAACTGCAATGGAAAAGCCTGAGCAGAATGCTTTGCAGAGAGCGGAAATCTGTGCTATCTTTCATCAATTCAAAAATGGAGGCGCTTGTCAGCGGATTTACGATCAAATAAAATCGATCAACTAATATGGGAATTGTTCAACGTCAGGGAATACGCATTGCTCTTGTTAGTTATTTAGGGGTGCTCATTGGGGCCTTAAATACCCTATTTGTATTCCCACAAGTTTTGGGTGCTGAGAAGCACGGACTCGTGATGCTCTTACTTTCTATTGCAACTGTATTCACACAGTTTGTACATTTGGGCGTTCCACATACCCTGATTCGTTTTTACCCTTATTTCAAAGATCAAAAGAAATACATTCATCGAATGGCATTACAGTTGCCATTGATGTCGATGATACTTTTTGCCCTATTTTTCTTTTTACTGGGTGATAGTGTTTTTGCCCCCTATTCTTTAAAGAGTAGCTTATTTGGCGAATATCAGAATTACGTTTTTCCACTGCTGGCATCACTAGTATTCTTCGAGGTATTATTGAGCATCGCTCGCTCGGAATTGAAAACGGTTTTCCCTGCTGTCTTGAGGGAGTTGTTGTTGAGAATGATGACGCTTAGCCTCTTGTTGATTCATTTTTTTGGGTATATCGATTTCTCTACATTTATGATATTATGGCTTAGCGCCTATGCCTTTAATGTCCTGGCCTTATCACTTTATTTAGTATCTAAAAACTTGTTGTACTTGAGTTTTGGCTGGCCTATAATTCCCGATAAGGGCCTTGCAGCTAAAATGAAAAACTATGGATTAGTAACGCTTTTAACGGTCTCAGCTTCTATTTTTGTAAATCGTATCGATGTATTGATGTTGGGATACTATTTGGATTTAGAGAATGTAGCCTTTTATACGGTTGCCTTTTTTATGGCCTCTCTGTTGCAGATTCCCGCACGGGCGATACTTCAAATTGCCAAGCCTTTATTAGCTAAAGCATGGGAGAGAGATGATCGGGAAGAAATAAAAATGCTCTATCAAAAAAGTGCTTTGAATCAAATAATCATTGGAGCTTTATTGTTTATCGGCATTTGGTTGAACCTCGATGAAATACTTTTATTAGTTCCCGAGAAATATCAAGGTGTACAGTATGTGTTTTTCTTTGTAGGATTGGCAAAACTTTGCGATGTGGCTTCGGGAGTTAATGGAGCTATCATCTCCACTTCCGATCGCTATCGATTCGATTTGTATATCAATGCCTTTTTAATAGTCTCCGCACTCGTTACAAATATGATTTTTATTCCTAAATATGGAATTGAAGGTGCTGCCTTTGCAACTTTTATTTCTGTCTTTTTGTACAATTTAGTAAAGTGGTTTCTGTTGAAACGTTGGTATCAATTTCAACCTTTCGACAAACGATTTGTGGTGATTCTTCTACTGAGTATTTTAATCGTTTATCTCGATTCGTTTATAGCTCCTTTTAGTGAACTCATCATTTTGCAGATTGCTATCAAATCTCTGCTCATCAGCTTGCTGTATTTAGTCCCTATTCTAGCATTAAAGCTCTCTCCTGATATCAATGAGTGGTTTGCCAAACACCTAAAAAAGATCAAGCATGAGTCTTGAATATAAAAAGCATCATTTTCTATTTGTAAATGGTCTCCATCGCAGTGGAACATCTATTCTTTTCAAGTGGATAAAAGCACAGAAGAATATTAGTGGCTTTAGCGATACGGGTGTTGTCGAGGATGAAGGGCAGCATTTGCAAAGCGTATATTCAGCGGCGATTAATTATGGTGGCCCTGGGAAATTTGGTTTTCGAAAGCAAGCCTATTTAGATGAGTATTCCGATTTAATTACAGATGCAAACAGAGCAAAACTTTTTGAACAATGGTCGCTGTATTGGGATTTGAATAATTCTATTTTGGTGGAGAAGTCGCCGCCTAATATAATTCGTACACGCTTTTTGCAAGCAATGTACCCGAACTCTTCATTCTTAACAATAACGAGGCACCCTATAGCCGTTTCTTTTGCCACCCAAAAATGGTCGCATAATAGTCTCGATAAATTAATTAAGCATTGGATTGTATGTCATGAAGCATACCGTAGGGATCAAGAATTCTTAAAATCTCAGCTATTAATTAAATATGAGGACTTTTGTATAGACCCTATATCTACCATTGATCAAATATCAAAGTGGATGGACACAGAAATAATCATCCCAGAGGGAGTAGAGGATATTAAGAATATGAATGCGAAGTATTTTAAGATGTGGGAAGACTATCAAAAAGGATTCTTCTCGGGTTTCTTAGCGCGACGTATTATTAAAAAGTATGAAGCAAAACTCAATGAGTTTGGCTACAGTTTGCTTTCTTTTAGTTTGTAACTTCTTAGAGCTTAGCTCTGGTCCAGCTGGTCGTTTTTCCAAATATAGAGAAGCCTATATAACCTCTCAAGTTGAGTATTTCTTTTCCTTTTAAAGTCGCATAAAGTGAATAGGTGTCACCTTCTCGAGCATCGTAAATCTTACCATCATTCCACTCTTTATCTCCTTTGTCCCAAACTAAGTTGCGCATTATCTGTAGCCCTAATTTCTTGCGATGTCTTAAGTTTTCATCAGGATTTTCAGTGTCTAATTTCCATTCTCCATTTTCGTACTTAGGCTCTTCTAGCCAAACAATTTTACCAAAGAATTTATCATACTGTTTAAAAACTTCAATTTTAGCATCGGCTTCTTCGTTGAGCCAATAACCTAAAATGTCTTGAGAGTTTTGTGCAAAAAGGCTGTTTACGCATAAAGCGAAAAGTAAAGAAAGGCTGGTTTTTTTCATGATTAGGGGGGCTAAGATTAAAAGCTTCTGTTAATACCGATGAGGAATCGGTTAAAGTCTAGGAAATCGTCTCCAGCAGGAGGACGGTTCATAAACCATGGTAAATCTATTCTCAATTTTAATGGCTTTACGGCATCAATAGCTCTAAATAAGGTGAAGGTAGCTCCAAGCCCTGCATCCATTCTGAATGAGGCCCAGCTTAAATCTCCTTTAAGCGTATTACTGTTGATGATTCCTGCATCAGCAAATAAATACATTTCCATATTTAGCCTTCTCGTGAAAGAAAGATAGTTCTGGAATTCCAATTCCCCTGAGAAGGATAGCCCTGAGGTTCCCGAATATGTAAATGTTTGTTTGTACCAATCGCCTTCAGGCATATAATAACCAGCATAAGCTCTTAGGTTTAGTCCACCACCCATATGGAAATGGTTTAGCTCCTCGCTAAAGTTCACCAGATCTCTCGAGATGAATCCAGTAGATCGCGTATAAGGGTTTTCCATTAATGATTCTGGATTAGCTCCTGCAGCAAAAAGACCTGACTCAGGTGCTAGGCTTGTTCCAGTACTGTGCTGAGCAAAGAAACGCGTCTTTAAAATAAAGTCTTTAAGACTACTATTGTTGATTACTTCTAAGCTGATTTGGGCATAATCATAATCGCTACCTAGGCTTGATGAGCGCAGTGATAGATCGATATTTCCTTCACCCGATTTGTAGATGTAATTGTGTTTGAGGCCTATCGTTAGCGTATTATTTCGTTTTCCAGTTGCCCAGAATTTTTGTCCAGAATGCAGTAGATAAGAGTTGTCACTTTTGTCTTCTCGGTACATAGCCTTAAAGTTTACATAAATGCTGTTAGCACCGTCTCTTGATTTCTGAACTAATCCAAAGTTCTGCAAGTCTAAACCATCCAAGTTTCTACATTCCAGATTTACACTTAGTCCCTTGCTAACTTTATCCAATGCAGTTTGATACTTGATGCTATAACTAATAGGGTCGTAGTCGTTATGATTTCTGACAGTTTCAGTAGTCAGTACAGAATCGTCGTCAAAGTATAGGATTTCAGTTTCCGGTAAATATTCTTCTATCTGAGCTAGCCCCGTATTCACCCAAACACCAGCTTCAAACTGGTGGTGGTAATTCATATAATCACCTTGAAAATGAAGTCCCGTTTTAAGACCATCTACACCGTTATACCATAGGTCTGGACGAATGTTTAATTCGTATTTTTTCCAGTCGGGATAAGACCAAACAAAATCTTCCCACTCAAAAGAAATATTATGATTCAATGAATTATTCGGCATATAGGCATCGGCTAATCGGTTAGAAGGATCGATGATCACATCTTTCAAACCATTTTCTACGCGAACAATAACCGAATGTTTTGGATGAACTTTACCAAAGCCCTGCCATTTGTTTAGTACTGTAGCCTCGGTGTCTTTTACAAACCATGTGTTAGGGATGTGGTAGTTTTGGTGTTTACCACTCTTGTCAATAACTCTAAAGTCGATAGGCATCTGCATAGCTGCTTTTCGCTCAAAAGTAATTTCATACAATTCTGTAGATCCTTTTAATCGCTTGGCAGATTTCACGGCATAGTCGATGTCTTTAGTAGTTTCTAACCACTGATCGAAGAACCAGTTTAGGTCGACCTTAGAATATTCAATGATTGACTTTCGGAAATCATTAAAATAAGGATGTGCAATTTTCCACTTCTGGAAATAGTGTTGCATTGATGCTAGGAATAGCTCATCGCCCAGTACATATTGTAGGTTGTACAACATGGCTGCCGTTTTGTAATACACATGGCGGTAACCACCTCCGTGTCCTAAAGCAGATCCAAAGTCGTCGGAATGAGTGTTTAGTTGCGGTGTGTTGTTTTTAGTTGCATCGTTGATATAAGAGTAATAAATACTTCTATCGCGTGGATGCATTGCCTTGGTGTGCTTCGCTTTATACTTGTTCTTAGGAAGCCTTTGAACCATTTTATCACCATCGATATTTTCGAGACCCCAAGCGGTAAGGAATTGCGTGAATCCCTCGTCTAAAGCTGCTCTATAAGTTTCGTTATTACCCACTTGACCGTAGAACCAGTTGTGTGCAACTTCGTGTACTAAGAGTCCACGATAATCAGGGTCGGAGCCACCATCCAAAGTCAACATTGGGTATTCCATCCCATCTTGAGCATCGGCAACAATCATTTTGTGGTAGGTATACATGCCGATATCTTCGGAAAATACTTGGATAATTTTAGCTGTATAGTCAGCAGCATTTTGCCATTTTGATGCGTGCTTTTCTTGGGCTAATGCATAGCAAGTAATACCATTCCATGTTGCTTCGCCAATGCGATAATTTGGGTCGGCAGTAAAAGCAAAGTCATGTACGTTTTCTGCATGGAACTTCCATGTTTTGCGTTCTTCAGGATTGTATTTAATAATTTCTGAAGCACTTTCATTCCAGGGTTTGTCTGCAAAGTTTTTAATATCCAGCTTAGCTCTAAGCTCTTTTGGAAGCATCTCACCGCGGTTAAGCATAAACCCCGTAGCATCAACTACATAATTTGAGGCGAATGTTAGTTCCACATCAAAAGCGCCAAAGTCGCCGTAGAATTCTTTACCCAAATGTTGATCTGTAGTCCATCCAAATTTTGAATCATACACTGATATACGAGGATACCAATGCACTCCATCAAAATGAGTATCCCCATTTGAATTAAACTTTTTCATCCTTCTACCCATATCTCCTAAACCAAAATAAGTCGAGAAGTCGATGTTGAATACCATCGATTCGCCCGATTTTAATGGTTCGTTTAGGAATACTTTAAGGATAGTATTGTCTAACTGACTTTGTAGTTTTTTTCCATTCGACTCAATCGAATGAACTTCCGTTCCTTTTTTCTCTTGCTCGTAAGGACCGTATTTCAGCTTGTTAGAATTCTGCTCGTTTAGTTCGGCATGATAAGATTCTGGCTGATAAGCATTTTGGTAGAGGTGAAAGTACACATAGTCCAAATCATTTGGAGAGTTATTCCAATAGCTCAATGTCTCCTGGGCAGTAATAATATCAGTTCGTTCGTCTACATTGGCTTTAATCTGATAATAAACATCTTGTTGCCAATAATCGCTATAAGGCATTTTGTTTTTCCAATAGTTTGGATTGTCTGTACTTCTGAATGTATTAGGCTTTGCGATAGGGTTATATCGAGCCGGTTTTTCTTGTGCATTCAGGGGAGTAATAATCCAGCTCATAATGCAGAGCCACAAACAAATATTCTTCATTTTGTCGTTCTATTTTTTTAAGAAGGAAAAGGTAAGGATTATTCACTAATGACTTGATGATTAATTGTTAATGTTAGTCCGTGACAATGGACGCTAGAGGGAGGTCTGTGGATGTTGGAATTTCAAATTATCACTCTGAGCATTGTCGAAGAGAAATTTGAAATGCAGTCGGGGTATCGCGATAATTAATAATGATTATACTAAAATGAATCGTAAATCAGGATTATTCATTTTTACTAACTGTTCCACCATTAATGCTCTTCTCTTCTTTGGCACTAATAATACTGGCATTGAGTTCAAATCCTAAGAGTAAAATGATGGAGTTAAAGTACATCCAAAGTAAGATGACTAATAGTGTTCCAATAGAGCCGTACAGTTTATTGTACTGGGCAAAGTTGTTTACATAATAACTAAACACCATTGAAGTTCCCACACTTAAAAGTGTTGCAATAATAGAACCTATAGAAAGAAAGCGCCAGCCAGTTTTATCGGCAGGGCCATAGTAGTAAAGAATGGAAATACTTATGAATAGTACCATGACTAAAACTGCCCATTTCCCATAAAGGATATAATCGGCAGAGTATTGTTTTAGGTAGCCCACTTCAACTAGGTTGTCCATAAACCCTTGTGAGAAAATGAGGAATGCTATCGTGAGAATCAGTAGTAAAGCCAATACGATGGTTAATACTAAAGAGAGCCCTCTCAATTTTAAAAAGCTCCGTTTATCGGTGAGGTGATAAGTGGCATTAAAACCTGAAATCATCGCATTTACTCCATTTGCAGAGAAGTATAAGGCCAGAATAAAGGTTAATGAGAGTAGTCCCCCATTTTGATTGTTGATGATATCGTCGACCGTAGATTTGGTAACCTCGTAGGTTGATGGCGGCATCACATCTAAAATTAACTGGAATAGTTGATCGTGAAATCCTTCTATAGGTACAAATGGAATTAAAGTGAAAAGTACTATGATAGAAGGGAAGAAGGCTAAGAAAAAGTTGAATGCAAGCGATGAAGCTCGTGTGGTTAAAGCACCTTCTACAATTCCTTTGTAAAAAAACATAGAAACCTCGTAGAGGTTGAGCCCCTCAAAGCCAGGGATGACGATTTTTTTTGTGAGTTCTTTTATTTTCAATTAGTTCAAGTATTGGGATTTGTTCGAAGATAGTGAAAAAATGAAAATGTAAGAGGTAAATCGGAAGACGTGAATAGTGAGTCATCAGCTATTAGATGTCAGCACTCAGCTTTTAGTTTTAATAGGGAATTGTTTTCCTCGATTAACAATTAACACATCTTTGGACTGCACGACCTCATGGCTGCACGACATTTTTTTTACCTACGACCTAATAGGCTTTCAAACTCAAATCCATATTGTTAACAGAGTGGGTGAGTGCACCAACCGAAATAAAATCTACTCCACATTCAGCATAGGAGCGGATGGTTTTGTCGGTAATTCCTCCAGAGGATTCTGTTTCGAATTTCCCGTCAATCAATTCTACAGCTTCAACAGTTTGTTCTGTAGTAAAATTGTCGAGCATGATACGATGAACACCCCCTGCCTTCATGATTTCTTTCACTTCATCGAGGTCTCGAGCTTCTACTTCTACGCGTAAGTCCAATTTGTTTTCAGCTAAATAATCATGAACTTTTTTCACGGCATTGGTAATTCCTCCCGAAAAGTCAAGGTGATTGTCCTTCAACATAATCATATCGTAAAGACCAAAGCGATGGTTCGCACCACCCCCAATTCTTACAGCCCATTTTTCAAGGAGTCTCATGCCAGGGCTAGTCTTTCGCGTATCGAGAATAGTGGTCTTTGTTCCTTCTAGAAGCTCAACGTATTCCTTAGTCTTAGTAGCTATAGCACTCATTCTTTGCATACAGTTTAGCACCAAGCGCTCGGCAGTAAGTAATGAAATCGAAGAACCTTCAACGGTAAAAGCAATATCACCTAATTGCACGGCATCCCCATCTTTCAGCATGCTCTGCATTTTGATGTCTGGATCGATGCTTTCAAAAAGCCATTCAGCCAACTGAATACCCGCAATGATACCTGTGTCTTTTACGAGTAAGTGTGCTCTTCCTATCGCATCTTTTGGAATGCAGGCAAGTGAACTGTGATCGCCCTCGCGAACATCTTCAGCAAAAGCTAAGTGAATGAATGGTAAAAGGTCTTCTTTTTGAATCATAAGATTTATTACTTTGTACACTAGTGCAAAATAAGTAACTTTTTAAGGAATATCGATGAAGATTCTACTAATAGTTATCGGGAAAACCGACGAAAAATATTTGATCGAAGGAATGGCTAAATATCAAGGCCGTCTGAAACACTATGTTCCATTTGACTATGAGGAGATTCCCGATATTAAAAATAGAAAGGTCTTATCGGAAGCTCAGCAGAAAAAGAGGGAAGCCGATTTGATTCTTGCAAAGCTAAAAGCTGGGGATAAATTGGTCCTCTTAGACGAAAAAGGAAAGGACTATCGTTCCCTAGATTTTTCGAAGCATTTGCAACAGCAGATGAATGCAGGAATTAAACGCTTGGTCTTTGTAGTCGGTGGTCCTTATGGTTTTGATGAGTCTGTATATAAAAAGGCACAGGGGAAGCTATCACTTTCAAAAATGACTTTCTCTCACCAAATGATTCGTTTATTCTTTATCGAACAAATCTACCGTGGAATGACAATTTTGAAGAATGAGCCTTATCATCATGAATAGGGGCTAATTTGAAAATGAGTCAATTTGAGAATTTGAAAATACTTATGTAATCTTCAAGTTTTTGAGGTGCTCAACTAGTTCCCTTACTGCTCTTCCTCTATGACTTATCGCTCCTTTTTCCTCCATCGTCATTTGAGCAAAGCTTCGTTGGTCGTTTTCTGGTAAAAAGATAGGGTCGTAGCCAAAACCTTCCTCTCCTTGTTTGGCTTCGCTGATATGTCCTTCAACCTTCCCTTCGAAGAGCTGTTCTTCGCCATTTAGGATTAATGCGATGGCTGTTTTGAACTGAGCCTTTCTATTTTCTTTTCCTTGAAGCTCATTTAGAATCTTAGCCATATTCGCTTCAGCACTTCTCTCAGGACCTGCATAACGCGCAGAATAAACGCCGGGAGCCCCATTTAAAGCTTCTACTTCTAATCCAGTATCATCGGCAAAGCAATCGTAACCGTAGTGCTCTTTTAGGTAATGTGCTTTTTCAAAAGCGTTTGCTTCAAGCGTCGTTCCCGTTTCAGGAATATCTTCCGTACAACCAATTTCTTTCAAACTTAATATTTCAATCCCATCGGGCATTAAAGCTTGAATTTCTTTTAGCTTGTTTGGGTTATTGGTGGCGAATACTATTTTCATTTGTTTGTTGGTAGTTATTGGTTCTTAGACTAATTGTCATCCTGAGCTTGTCGAAGGATAAATAGTGAATCTATTAGCTGCTCTTCGACGGGCTCAGAGTGACAACATGCGGTTTACTAGACACTAGTTACCAGCTACTAATTACTGTTATAGACACTCATCTTCTCAAAGGCTTCTGTTTGGTATTGCAGCCATTCTCCTTTTGGGCCTGAGTATATAAATAGCGCATCTATTTCAGGGTGATTGGTTAAATAGACCTTACTGTCTTCTAATCCCATTACCATACAAGCTGTAGCAATAGCATCTGCTTTCATACAAGATTCTGTAACGATAGTTACCCCTAGCAAATTCGTTTGTACAGGTCTTCCCGTTTTAGGGTCGATAGTGTGCGCGTATTTCATTCCTGTTTCTTCGTCCACCTTAAATTTGCGGTAGTTTCCAGAACTGGCAACAGATTTATTGGCAACTTCTATTATCGCTTGAAAGCGATCTTTTTGAATGTTTTCAGAAGGCTTGTCAATTCCAATGCGCCATAATTCTCGATCGGCGTTAAGTCCATTGCATTTTAGTTCGCCGCCAATTTCAATCATAAAATTTGTGATGCCCAATTTTTGTAGATGTTCACCAACCAAATCAACGGTGAAACCTTGTGCAATAGCATTGAAATCTATTTGAGTATTTGGATCAGATTTCACAATAAGACTATCTTTTATACTAAGTTTTTCAAAACCCACAGAGTGCATTAAGTCTTCTAATTGACTTTCATCTTCATGAGCGATTTCTTCAAATCCAAATCCCCAATAGTTAACCACAGGCGCTATGGTAGGATCAAAAGCACCATTAGTCTCACTCGCAATAATCATCGCAGTCTCAAATACACGTAAGAACAGCGAATCCGTTTGCATAGACTCATTTCTGTTAATCTTACTTATCAGAGATCCCTCCATATAGGTCGACATAGATAGGTCCACCGCATGCAATACACTATCAATATCGCTTTGGTAATCTACTGCATTTACACTCATATAGCGAATGCTATAAGTTGTGCCTTGTGTATATCCATAATTACTCACCAGTATTTCATTCTTAGGTTCTGAGCCGCAAGAAAAGAGTAGTATAGAGAAGAGGATGAGGATGTTTTTCATTTGGACGGTGGTTCTTAGTCTGTGGGCGGTGGCTTCAACAGGCTCAGCCTGACAAGTTTTAGAAATCAAAAATAAACAAAAAATGGCTTTCAGCTTCAGTCTTCAGCTATGAGCTTTTAGGTCTTCACGACTTCCGTTTTACTCCAAAAAAAAAGACCCGCAAAATGCGAGTCTTTTTTGTATGATATAGAATTAACCACCGAAGTCATCAAAGGCAACATTTTCTTGAGGCACACCCCAATCGTCACACATTTTAATAACCGCCTGGTTCATCATTGGAGGTCCACAGAAGTAGAACTCAATATCTTCAGGCGCTTCGTGAGGCGTTAAGTGATGCTCGATTACCGCATTGTGTACGAAACCTAAGAAACCATCACCGGCATCTTCTAAACTCTTTTTCTCATTCCAGTTATCTTCTGGCGCAGGGTCAGAAAGTACTACGTGGAACTTAAAGTTCGGGAATTCACGCTCTATCTGACGGAAGTCTTCTTCGTAGAACAACTCACGTTTAGAACGACCGCCGTAGTAATACGTTACTTTACGACCTGTCTTTAAAGTATGGAACAAGTGGAATAAGTGCGAACGCATTGGCGCCATACCAGCACCACCACCGATGTATACCATTTCAGTGTCTGTATCTTTGATGAAGAATTCACCGTAAGGACCTGAAATAGTTACTTTATCACCTACTTTACGAGAGAATACATAAGAAGAACAAATACCAGGATTCACATCCATCCAACCATTCTTTTCTCTATCCCAAGGTGGAGTAGCGATACGAATGGTTAATATTACGATATTACCTTCGGCAGGGTGATTGGCCATAGAGTAGGCACGGAAACACTCTTCCTCATTCTTCATTTTTAAGGGCCATAAACCAAATTTATCCCATTCGCCTTTAAACTTATCTGCGCCAGCAGGATCTTCAGGTGAAGGACTAATATCGAAATCTTTAAAGTCAACTTCAATCTCAGGAACATCGATTTGGATATAACCACCCGCTTCGAAGTCAAGAATCTCACCTTCAGGTAATCTTACGATAAAGGCTTTAATGAAGGAGGCTACATTGTAGTTAGAGATTACTTCACATTCCCATTTCTTAATTCCGAAGATTTCTTCAGGAATCTCAATGTTCATGTCGTTCTTAATCTTCACCTGACAGCCTAAACGCCAGTTATTTGCAATCTCTTTACGTGAGAAGTAAGGCTTTTCAGTAGGAAGAATTTCTCCACCACCTTCGGTAACCTGACATTTACACATGGCACAAGTACCACCACCACCACAAGCGGATGGTAAGAAGATTTTATTTTCACCTAAAGTAGAAAGGATCGTGCTACCCGCTTCTACTTCGATTTCTTTTTTACCGTTTACGGTAACCATAACTTTCCCACCAGGAGATAATTTAGCTTTCGCAAACAACAGAATTCCTACTAGCGATAATACGACCACTAGGAATACCAATAATGTAGTTATAAGTGTAATACCCATTTTTCTGTTTTTTCAGAATTATAATTGAATACCCATAAAGCTCATAAAGGCGATACCCATCAAACCAGTAATGATGAAGGTAATTCCTAAACCACGCAATGGAGCAGGAACATTCGAATAACGAATTTTCTCGCGAATAGCGGCAATAGCAACAATAGCTAATAACCAACCAAAACCAGAACCTAAACCAAATGCTGTAGCTTCAGCAATTGTTGAGTATTGTCTTTCTTGCATAAATAAAGCACCCCCTAAGATTGAACAGTTTACTGCAATCAATGGAAGGAAAATACCTAGAGCACCGTAAAGGGCAGGAGATACTTTTTCAACGATCATCTCAACCAATTGTACCATAGAGGCAATTACTGCGATGAACATGATAAAGCTTAAGAAAGATAAATCTACATCAGCTAAATCTACAAAGGGAACCCATGCTAAAGCTCCTGCTTTCAATACGAAGTTTTCTAATAAGTAGTTAATTGGCACTGTAATACCCAAAACGAATATTACGGCTGTACCTAATCCTACGGCAGTTTTTACTGTCTTCGAAACCGCTAGGTAAGAACACATCCCCAAGAAATATGCAAAAATCATATTGTCTATGAAGACGGACTTAACGAATATATTTACTAAGTCTTGCATAATCTTAATTTTCTTCGATTAAGTCTGTATTTCTACTACGTTGTGCCCAAATGATCAAAGCAACTGTGATTAAGGCCATAGGAGGCAAAATCATCATGTTGTTGTTCATGTATCCTGCTTCGTAAAAAGATTCAGGAATGATTTGTAATCCGAAGATTTTACCTGAACCGAAAAGCTCACGGAAAAATGCTACCACTACTAAAATCCATCCATAACCTATACTGTTACCCACAGCATCTAATAAAGAAGGCCACACTTTGTTACCCAAAGCAAAGGCTTCTAAACGACCCATGATGATACAGTTGGTAATAATCAACCCAACGAATACAGATAGTTTTTCGGATACATCTGGCATAAAGGCTTTTAGTAATTCGTTTACTAGAATTACCAAGGCAGCAACAATTACCAATTGAACGATGATCCGGATTCTTGAAGGAATCAAGTTGCGCATCGCCGAAACGATCATATTCCCAAACAACAATACGGCCATTACCGCTAAAGACATTACAAATGCCTGCTCAACTTGTACAGTAATCGCCAAAGCAGAACAGATACCCAATACCTGTACGGAAATTGGATTCGACCCATCTAAAGGGTCAGTCATCAGCTTGCGATTCTTCTTAGAGAATAATGCTTCTTTCTTTTCTGACATAACTAGTTATTTAAAGAGTTGAAGTAGTTTACATATACTTCTAGTGTACGAGTAGTCATTTCCTCAACACCTTTAGATGTAATTGTACCACCAGTAATACCATCAACTTTAGAGTTTAAACCAGAACCCGAACCGTCTTTAACAACAACGATAGGTTGGAAAACTCCAGAAGTATCGGCAACGAGTTCTCTAGTGTACTGATCAGAGTAGAAAGCTTGCTTAATCTCTGCTCCTAAACCAGGCGTTTCTTTTTCGTGGTCGAATGTAGCACCGTAAATTGTTCTGTAATCAGACTCTAAGGCAACAAAGCCCCAGATAGGGCCCCAAAGGCCCGATCCGATTACAGGAATTACATAATATCTGTTACTATCCTTTTCACAAATGTAAAGCGGGTAGTTACGATTTGAAGCAGCTAAAGTTTTATCGCGGAATTCTTTTTTGATGTCTACATCAAAAGATTTTGCTCCAATGTCCTTACCTGAAATGACTTTAGAAAGTGAATCTATTACGTAAGTGTCGAACATTTCTTGTGCATTATCGCGAGAAGCCTCAACGTTAATTGCACCTAAAATGCTCATCATCTTTTTGTCCGAAGCATTTTTATCCTGACGCTTTTTAAGCCCTTGAGAAGCTACCGCCAACAAAGTACCTACTACCACCACCATTGCGATGGCGAAGCTGAAGGTATATCCGTTACTGTTTTTATCGATTGCCATATCTATGAATTAAGTCGTTTTTACTCTTTTCATTCTTCTACTGATGTTGGCCCCAACCACGTAGTGGTCAACCAATGGCGCCATCACATTCATAAATAGTATCGCCATCATAACTCCCTCGGGGTATGCTGGGTTTACTACACGAATTAAGATCGCTAACAAACCAGTTAAGAATCCGTAGATCCATTTACCTCTGTTTGTTTGCGCCGCAGATACTGGGTCGGTAGCCATAAAGACCATACCGAATAAGAATCCACCCATCACGATTTGTTGGATTGCAGGAACTTCCATAAATGGATTTACTGCAAATGCATTGAAGATTAAGCCCATTGCATATCCACCTATGAACATACCGGTCATTACTCTCCACGAAGCAATTCCTGAAATCAATAATAAGGCTGCACCAATTAAGATGGCTACACCAGATGTTTCTGCGATAGAACCAGGGATAATTCCGATGAAACTTTCCATAATAGAAGGAATAGCACTTACACCACCTTCAATAGCGTTTGCTAATGGAGTAGCACCAGAGAATCCGTCAACAGCATTTTCGCCACCTAATGAAACCCATACTTTATCACCCGACATCATTGTAGGGTAAGCAAAGAATAAGAAAGCACGAGCAGTTAATGCAGGGTTCAAAATGTTCATACCTGTACCACCGAAAACTTCTTTACCGATAACCACGGCAAAAACAACGGCTACAGCTAACATCCATAGTGGAAGGTCAGCAGGCATAATCATTGGAATTAATAAACCTGTTACCAAGTATCCTTCGTTTACCGAGTGTCCGCGAGAGATGGCAAAGGCAAATTCGATAGCTAAACCAACACCGTAAGAAACAGCAATCATTGGAAGAACCTTAGTAGCACCGTAGATTAAGGATTCAACACAATCAGGCTCGGTTAAACCTAAAGCTAAAAAGTGTTGGTAACCTACGTTCCACATCCCGAAGATTAAAGCGGGAATTAAAGCCAATACTACGGTAAACATAGTACGCTTTAAGTCAATCGCATCGCGCATGTGCGCTCCCGTATGTGAAGTGTGATCAGGAACAAATAAGAAAGTTTCAAAAGCGTCGTAAGCTGGATATAGCTTCTCAAGTTTCCCACCTTTCTCGAAGTGAGGCTTTACGCTGTTTAGTATATTCTTGAATAATTTCATGGTCTTGTCTTTAGCTACATTCTTTTCTTACCAAGTCCAAACCTTCGCGAAGAATCTCTTGTACCGGAATCTTCGAAGTACAAGCAAATTCACATAAAGCGAAATCTTCTTCAGCAACTTCGTAAATACCTAAGTTTTCCATCAACTCGATATCACCAATCATAATGGCTTTAATCAAGTGTTGCGGGTAAACATCCATTGGAAGTACTTTTTCGTACTGTCCTGTAACTACGTATGCGCGCTCTTCACCGTTCATATTGGCAGAGATTGCGTATTCTTTCTTAGGGTTAATCCAAGAGAAGAATGTTCTAGATAATGAGAACTTGCTAAAACTAGGAAGTAACCATCCTAAGAAGTCTTGTTCTTTTCCTTCAGGAATAACAGTGATTTCGTTGTTGTAGAAACCTAAGTTTCCGTCAGCAGCGATGTGAGTACCTGTAAGTACATTTCCGCTGATGAAACGGTTATCACCTTCTTTGATATTTCCTTTAGTCATTGTTGCAATAGCAGCACCTTGCATAGTTCTGTGGTAGCGAGGTTTTTTAACTCGCGAACCAGCTAAAGCAACCAAACGCGTAGCGTCGTATTTACCTTGGCTAAACAAACGGCCGATAGCAATAACATCTTGAGGATACATATACCAAACCACTTCGCCTTTGTTAATAGGGTCGATGTGGTGGATTTGCACACCTGTATTACCCGCAGGGTGAGGTCCAGATATCTTATTGATCTGAACTCCTTTAGCACTGGTAAAGACCTCTGAAGAATTTGAATTCCCATCGATGTTTAAGTGCGTTGTACCTTCAGTAAGTTTTGTTACGATGTCTATACCAGCCTGGAATTCTTTTTCCATTCCGTGTAAAACAAAGTCGCTATCGCAAGCTAAGGGAGCGCTGTCAAAGGCAGAAATGAATACTGCTTTTGGCATGTCAGCCGGATTTGCAATGACAGCGAAAGGACGCTGACGTACAAATGGCCAAAGGCCAGCAGCTAACATCTGCTCGATGATTTGCTCGCGTGATACATCTTTTGCTTCTGCTTTAGAGAATTCTTTATAAGTGATTTCAGCATCCGCTTTTACCACTACAGCAAGAATTTTTCTTTTTTCACCCCGACGAATTTCCGAAACTTCACCACTTACAGGAGACGCGATAATCACAGATGGATGCTCTTTATCGAAGAATAAAGAAGAACCGGCCTGCACTCTATCACCTACTTTAACTGTAAGTTTTGGTTTTAATCCCGTAAAGTCGCTCGGCTTTACAAGGTAGAATTCCGAAGCTGGAATACTGGCGTAGACTAGGTCAGCTGAACCTTTCAGTTTAATGCTTACGCCTTTCTTGATACGAATGTCTTTAGACATGCCTATTATGAGAGATTGATTAGTCCTAATTTTTGAGTTGCAAAAGTATGGATTTTAGGGCGCTAAAAGAATAGCTGGAATTTATTTAGAATGACTCTAGATAGCGATGTGATCAATGCGCCAGTAAAGATAAAGATTAGGTCGAATTAATAGTAAATAATGAATGATTAATAATTGTTGGTTGGAATGCATCGTAAATCTCGATTTTTCATTTTTACTAACTACCAGTGACTAGATACTAGAATGTCAATAAATAAAAATACATTTGAACTGTTATATAACTAGCATGAAAAATAAAATCTTCATATACATCTCTTTTCTTATAGGAGGGATTGCATATTCCCAACCCGAATTAGAGCCCTTCATCGTCTTGAAAGATGCCGTTTATGCCGAATCTTTTAAAACCTGCATGCTGACTTCGGTCGATAATCCAACTACTTTCCCTTTAATCGACTTAAATTCCAACCAGCAATTATTATTGCAGTTTGACGATTTGGGAGAGGACTATGTAGATTATATGTACGCCATTTATCATTGTAATTACGATTGGACGCTGTCTGATTTACACTCTTCGGAGTATATCGATGGCTTTTCGGAGAATTATATTAACGATTATAATTATTCCTTTAACACAAAAGTGCCTTATGTTCACTACGATTTAGTAATTCCCAATCCTGAATTCCGATTGACCAAGTCAGGGAATTATATTGTCGTTGTTTATGATCCTGATGATTCTGAGACGGTTTTACTGTCTAAGCGATTTTTAGTTGTTGAAGATCAATTTGAAGTTCAGGCAAATGTGAAGTTGGCTACTTTGGCTAGAGATCGGTACACCAAACACGAGATAGATGCTTCGGTGCTATTTCTTGATTATAATTTTGGAAACCCTATTCGAGATGTTCATCTTACGATTCATCAAGGGCATCGGTGGGACAATGTGATTGACAATCTAATCCCTAGCTTTATTGACAATCGGAAATTAGTTTACGATTTCGAAGAGGAGTCGAGCATCGAGGCCGGGAATGAGTTTCGATTTTTCGACACCAAGAGTCTTCGCTATTATTCAGAGCATATTCAGAAGATTATCAAAGATTCAGTGGATTTGGTGCTATTATATGCCGATGAGCCTTGGGCGAATACAGCTTATTCTTTTAATTATGATATCGATGGTTATTATGTGCCCCGAATTCAGGAGCGCCCCGATGCGAGTACCCAAGCTGATTATTGTGAGGTGAGCTTTTGCTTGGCTCAAAAACCAATTCTCGAGAAAGGAGATTTGTATGTCTATGGAGCTCTTACAGATTGGACTTTGAAAGAAGAGGCTAAAATGAAATTCGACCAAAATCTTGCTTGTTACGAGACTTCCTTATTATTAAAACAAGGTTATTATAATTATACCTATCTATTTGTCCCCGAGGAAACGGAAATCCCTAGTCAGGAGATTATCGATGGGAACTTCTACCAAACCGCTCAGGACTATTATGTCTTTGTATACGTATACGATTACAATTATGGCTACGACCGTTTGATGGGCTGGAAATTGGTAACTACTAAGGGGATGTTTTAGTATGGACGTTGGATTTTTAAATTATCGAGGACAAAAACTAAGACGAAGACTGAAAATTGTCATGCGGTCGGATTAATTAAAAGTTAATGATGATTGATTAATGTTATGCTAGAATGAATCGTAATTCAGGCTTTTTCATTTTTGCTAACAGCTAGATATCTTTTAAGCTCCAGTCAGCCGGATTCCTACAGCCCATCTCAAAAGATTCCTTACCTTTGGTATATGAAAATACAAGCACTTTAAATAGAGTTGATTGAAAGGATTATGATGCCCTTTACCAATATGCTTTCTGTTCACTTTTCACCGCACACGATTTACTGTCTGTTAATAATCTTGTTAATTTCGAAATCGCATAACTATTGATATCATTATTTTAAAAGTTTATACTTGTATAAAAGCTCTTTATTATGACTTGTAAAACTACCAAAGGCGTCAAAGTTTCTATCAAGCCTCACTACGAGGGGAATTATTTTTCTAATGAGGGAAACATCGATGTGTTCACCTATGATGTTATCATCGAAAATAATACAGATTACACCATAAAACTTCTTAAACGTCATTGGTATATTTTAGATGCTGCTGACTACGCTTGCGAAGTGGAAGGTTCTGGCGTCGTAGGTGAACAACCTATTTTATGTCCAGGAGATTCCCATTACTATCAGTCGGGTTCTCATCTCAAATCTCCTATCGGTTCTATGAAAGGAGATTATCTCTTTAAACGCATGGTCGACGATTCAGTCTTTAAAGTAGAAATCCCACAGTTTCAGTTGCTAGCCCCTTTTGTTGGGAATTGATTTGGACGGTAGACGGTGGTTGTTGGTCGGCCCCGCATAAGCGGGATGTCGCTTGCTTCATGTAGTTTTACTAAGACAATAACGAAGACTTTTTAGGGCGTAGGAAATGGGAAGCAGGAAATAGATGGTCATGCTGAGCCTGTCTGAGGCAAGATAGCTTGTTGAGAAATTATGGGTGCTAAGTTTTGGGATTTAAGTTTGCAATTGTAATTTACCAACTACCAACTACCAACTACCAACTACCAACTACCAACTACCAACTACCAACTACCAACTACCAACTACCAAGTCCCGTCGTTCACCGACCAAATCCTGCCGTTCCTCGTCTCAACTAGGTGATTCCACTCAAATTCACATTTCCTCTTTGATTTTCATTGAATTTCCCTTAGTTTCGTGTGTATGTTTGAGTAGAATATCTACTCGAATTAACAATCTGTAGAATAGTTTTTTATAAAATAATAGCTCGGTTACTCTAAAATAATATGGGAGTGACGGGGCGAAGCTGTGGGTAGGAAGATGGGAATAGGTAGTAGCTAGTAGGGGAAATGATATTAATGAATTTTATAATAAATGAATACACATCGAGACTTATTAGTTTGGCGAAAATCGATTGACTTTGTTACAGAAATATACAGTGTGACAGATAGTTTCCCAAATACAGAAATATACGGGCTCACCAGTCAATTAAGAAGAGCTGCTGTGTCAATACCTTCAAATATAGCTGAAGGTTCAGCAAGGAATACCGATAAAGAACTATTGCATTTTTTATATATTTCAAGAGCATCAGCAACAGAGATAGAAACCCAGTTGTTGATCTCCCAAAACCTTGGATTTATTCATATCTCAAATCAATTAAATGAAAATCTTATAGAGATCTTAAAAATGCTGACAGCCTTAATTAATAAAATCAAACAACGTTTGTAAGAATAGAATTTGTGAATTTTACTTCCCTCTTCCTATTTCCTACTACCTAATTTAACTAGCAACAACTATTCTTTCTACTTTAATTTCATCTAAAACCAGAGTAAAGCTCTTACTCAAGTTCTTCTTAAACGCGAATAATAAGGCTTATCTACGTGGGCTCGCCAAAGAGTTTGGCGAATCGACCAATGCCGTGCGTTTGGAGTTAAATAGACTCGAAGAGGCGGGTATGCTCAGTTCTGAGCATCACGGAAATAAAAAGTTCTTCCAGGCGAATACCAAACACCCCTTATACAATGAGGTGAACAGCATCGTTCGCAAGTATATTGGTATCGATCAAATTATAGAGGAGGTTATAGAACGATTAGGTGAAGTTCAGAAAGTATATCTCACTGGCGACTGGGCACAAGGCAAAGAGTCTAAAATCATTGACCTATGCATAGTAGGTAAAGACATTGATCGTCATTATCTACTAGAGCTCATCGAAAAAGCTGAAGGCTTGGTTGGGAAGAAAATCAAGTATCTGGTCTACGAGGACGAGATGCTTGTTACTGATGCCCTGCTTCTGTGGTCCGATGATAAGAATAGGAACTAGGTGATGAGTGAAGAGTGAAGAGTGTTGAGTTATGAGTTATGAGTGAAATAAAAAGGATATAAGATAATAATAATAAGTGTAAATAAATTGAATAGATGAGCACACATAAAGATTTAAAAGTTTGGCAAAAGTCAATGGACTTAGTAGTTTCAACATATAGATTGAGTTCAAGATTTCCTTCAGAAGAAAAGTTTGGTTTGATTTCACAGATGAGAAGAGCTGCGGTATCTATACCTTCTAACATAGCTGAAGGATCTGCGAGAAATTCAACAAAAGAATATATTAGATTTCTATACATAGCCTTAGGCTCCTTATCGGAATTAGAAACACAATTTTTAATTTCAAAACGCCTAGAATACATAAGCGACATACTTGAAGAATCTATCACAGAAATCAGAAAGATGTTATTAGGATTGATTAAGAATTTAAAATCGAAGTTATGAGTTTGAACGGAAACCTCATCCCTCATCCCTCATCCTTCATCACTACTACATGAAGTTAGCAATCATCGGTACTGGCTACGTTGGCCTCGTTACAGGCACCTGCTTTGCCGAAATGGGCAACCATGTTACCTGTATTGACATCGACGAGCAGAAGATAAATAACCTAAAACAAGGAATCATCCCCATCTACGAACCGGGGCTCGAGGATATGGTAAAACGTAACTTCGAGAAAGGGAATCTACATTTTAGCACTTCTTTAAAAGAGGGAATGCAAGATGCAGAGATCGCTTTTATAGCGGTGGGAACACCTATGGGCGACGATGGTTCTGCAGACTTGCAATATGTGTTGGCGGTAGCCAAGCAATTAGGGCAGAATATGGATAAGCCTATGGTGGTGGTAGATAAATCTACCGTGCCTGTAGGTACTGCCGACAAGGTAAAGGCGACTATCAAGGCTGAATTAGAAAAGAGAGGCCTAAACCTCGACTTCCACGTAGTTTCCAATCCAGAATTCCTGAAGGAAGGGGCTGCCGTAGAAGATTTCATGAAGCCCGACCGAGTGGTTATTGGTGCTGACGATGAAGGTGCTTTAGAAAAGATGCGCCAGTTATACGCTTCCTTCTTTAGAACCCACGACCGCTTTATAGCCATGGACATCCGCTCAGCGGAAATGACTAAATACGCGGCTAATGCCATGTTGGCAACCAAGATTTCCTTCATGAACGAAATTGCCAATATCTGCGAGCGTGTGGGTGCCGACGTAAACCATGTACGTATAGGTATCGGTTCCGACCGTAGAATAGGCTATTCCTTTATATACCCAGGTTGTGGTTATGGAGGTTCTTGTTTTCCAAAAGACGTAAGCGCCTTATTAAAAACTGCCGACTCTGTTGGCTACCACCCTCAATTAATAGCAGCTGTCGACGGGGTAAACCAAAGACAAAAGCATGTAATTGTAGAAAAGATCGTTAAACGCTTTGGCGAAAACCTTGGCGGAATGACTTTCGCGCTTTGGGGACTTTCTTTCAAACCCGAAACCGACGATATGCGCGATGCGGCAAGTCTGGTTATTATTGAAGAATTGACTAAAAGAGGAGCAATGGTAAAAGCTTACGACCCAAAAGCAATGCCCGAAGCTAAAAAGCATTATTTCAATGGAAATACAAGCATCTCTTATGCTGAACAGAAATACAGAGTTTTAGAAAATGCGGAAGCTTTGATTCTCCTTACCGAATGGAAAGAATTCCGCTCACCAGACTTTGGAGAGTTGAAAAAGCAATTAAAAAACCCTATCATCTTTGATGGGCGTAATCAATACAATGCCTTTAAATTAGAAGAGAAGGGATTTGAGTATTATCAAATTGGTGTCAAAGGGAAAGGTTAATGCGTAAATATGGGAGAAAAGTATACTAACTTTTAACGTATTCCCGTACTAACCATTTAAATAAAATAATGAATAATTATGATGCATACAGATTTAGATGTTTGGAAGAAATCAATGGATTTAACAGAACATATTTATAGAGTGACAAAAGAGTTCCCCAAAATTGAACAGTATACTTTGGTAAGTCAAATGCGAAGAGCAGCATTATCTATACCATCCAATATAGCAGAAGGAGCCTCGAGGAGGACAACGAAAGATTATCTTCGATTTCTTTATTATTCACTCGGATCTACTTCTGAATTAGAAACACAGTGTATGCTCTCTGAAAGATTAGAATATTATGATTTCAGTTGTAATAACCAGTTGACTGACATAAAGCGAATGCTAACAGCATTGATAAAATCACTTGAAAAGTCAATTCACCACAAGAGCTAGTATTAACGCATTCCCACATTCCCGTATTAACACTGAACGTGAAATGAACTGAGAAGTAAGATGTTAATGATGATTAAAATGACTAAATAAAAATGACAAAAAACAATCCCAAAATAGCAATCATCGGCCTTGGCTACGTTGGCCTCCCTCTAGCCGTTGAGTTTGCCAAGAAATACAAAGTTGTGGGTTTTGATATTAATTCACAACGTATTGATGAGTTAAATAAAGGAACAGACAACACTTTAGAGGTAACTTCTGAAGATTTAAAAAAGGTCTTGGTAGAACATCCTATGGCTTTGACAAACGGACATATTGGTTTCTTACCAAGTTCTGATATTATGGATATTTCTACTGCCAATATTTATATTGTTACCGTACCGACACCCATAGATGAACATAAAAAACCCAATCTAAAACCGCTTTTAGCTGCATCTAAAACCATAGCAGGCGTTCTAACGAAAGGAGATATAGTAATTTATGAATCTACGGTTTATCCGGGCTGTACGGAAGAGGACTGTGTGCCTGTTTTAGAAAAGGTAAGTGGCCTAAAATACAATGAAGACTTCTTCTGTGGCTATTCTCCAGAGCGAATTAATCCAGGCGATAAAGTAAATACCCTTCCGACCATTAAAAAAGTAACCTCAGGTTCTACGCCAGAAATTGCTAAAACGGTTGATGACTTATACAAATCTATAATTACTGCGGGAACGCATTTGG